>Ga0209792_1000086_pt1 | contig 140481 bp, 110 predicted proteins | sample EBPBio142005_DNA_FD_185860 | JGI IMG/M metagenome (GOLD analysis project Ga0209792, IMG submission 185860) | Wastewater treatment Type I Accumulibacter community from EBPR Bioreactor in Madison, WI, USA - Reactor 1_6/14/2005_ DNA (SPAdes)... | ecosystem: Engineered > Bioreactor > EBPR >...
TAACAGTTGGAGCAACTGGTGTAGCTGGTTGAGCATTAACTGTTACAACCAATGGCGAACCTGTACAAGTTCCGCTGGTTGCTGTAACTGAGTAGATTCCTGATGCTAATCCTGAGAATACTCCTGTCGTATTCGATGGTATAGTCGTATTTACTGGTAATAAGCCTACTACATTGTACGTTACTCCTGTTGGTAATAATACGGTAATCGTTCCAGTTGCTGTCGCACAATCTGGTTGTGTTACTACAACTGTTGGTACTACCGGAGTTGTCGGTTGGGAATCTAATCTAAATGTTAATGGATTTCCAGACACACAACCCGCTGTATTAGTAGCCGTTACCGTATAATCTGTACCAGCAACAATTCCCGTGATAACTCCAGAACCTGCACTTGGCCCAGATGGACTAAATATATAGGTATATGACGGGTTAAAGTTCGTTATTGTAGCAGATCCTGCTGAATTACAAGTAGGTGCAATTATAGTAACTGCTGGTGCTACCGGTATTTCATTTAAAGTCAAGGTTACTGGTGTTCTAGCAGTACTTGTACAGCCTGCTGCTGATACCGCTTCTGCATAATAAGTTACAGTTCCAACTGCGTTTAACGTTGGAGAAGCAACTACTGTTCCGCCTGATGCTTGTGTATACCAAACTACTGAACCTGTAGCTACTGTTGCTGTAGCTGTCAAAGTCTGTGCTGGTGTTTGAATACATTGTGTTATATCGCCGCCGCTTGTTGGTGCTGTTGGCGTTTGATTGATTGTTAAGGTTACTGCTGTTCTTGTTGTACTTGTACAGTTTCCTAATACTGATTCTGCATAATACGTTGCCGAACCAACTGTATTTAAAGTTGGTGATACTACCGAACCGCCCGTAGCTGCATCATACCATACTACACTGCTTCCTGCTGGTGCACTTGCTGTAGCTGTTAAATTCGCTGGTGAACAAACTGTTTGATCGCCACCGCTTGTCGGTGCTGCTGGGGTTGTAGTTAATGTTAATACTACTGGTGTTCTTGTAGTACTTGTACAGCCTGCTGCTGATACCGCTTCTGCGTAATAAGTTACCGAACCAACACTGCTAAGGGTTGGAGAAGCAACTACTGTTCCGCCTGATGCTTGTGTATACCAAACTACTGAACCTGTAGCTACTGTTGCTGTAGCTGTCAAAGTCTGTGCTGGTGTTTGAATACATTGTGTTATATCGCCGCCGCTTGTTGGTGCTGTTGGCGTTTGATTGATTGTTAAGGTTACTGCTGTTCTTGTTGTACTTGTACAGTTTCCTAATACTGATTCTGCATAATACGTTGCCGAACCAACTGTATTTAAAGTTGGTGATACTACCGAACCGCCCGTAGCTGCATCATACCATACTACACTGCTTCCTGCTGGTGCACTTGCTGTAGCTGTTAAATTCGCTGGTGAACAAACTGTTTGATCGCCACCGCTTGTCGGTGCTGCTGGGGTTGTAGGTTGGTTATCTATAGTTACAATAATTAATGAACTTGTACAACCATTAGCCGTTGCTGTTACTGAATAAACACCTGGAACTAATCCTGAGAATACTCCCGTTGTATTTGATGGAATAGTATTATTAGCAGGTAATAAGCCTACAATATTGTAAGTTACACCTGTTGGTAATAACACAGTTATAGTTCCTGTTGCTGTTGTACAATTTGGTTGCGTTACAACAGCTGTAGGTGCACTTGGAGTTGATGGCTGGGCATCTATTCTAAATGGTAATGAATTTCCAGACACACATCCTATTGTATTAGTAGCCGTTACTGTATAATCTGTGCCTGCAACCATACCCGTGATAACTCCTGTTCCTGCACTTGGTCCAGATGGACTGAAGGAATAAGTGTATGTTGGGTTAAAATTGGTTATAGTAGCTGTACTTACCGCACTACATGTAGCTGCAGTTGTACTAACTGTTGGCACATCTATCACACATAAATTAGAAGCATTAGAAACTAAAGCAATACAAGTATTTTCGCTATGACCAACTAAAACTTGATAGTCATAACCATTCATTGCTGATGTAACACCAGTTATTGTAAGTGTACTAGTCGTTGTTCCTGAATATACGCCTCCATTAGCGATATTTGTCCAAGTAGCTCCATTATTAGAACTTACTTGCCATTGGTATGTGAAATTAGCTGTAGTATTTGTTGCTGGCGGAATTGTATAATTTGCTGTACCTGACGCAAAAGTTGTTGTACTTTGAGCTTCACCTACTACTGTAAATGTAGTAGTACCACCAACTGTTGTCTGTTGATCTATTGGCTGAGTTGTAATATCTCCTTGAGTAGCAACTATTACATTTGTATATGTTCCTGTATAAGAAGCTCCCGCAACTGTTCCCGTAGAAGTTACAGTTGGAGTACCTGTTCCGTAAACACCATTATCTCCACCATCTGCAGTAGATGATGCATAATATTCATTAGCATCTGAACAACCGTCGTTGTCTGAATCGGTATCTAAAGTATTTGGAATACCATCGCCATCGCTATCACAAACTAAAACATAATCAAAATTATATAGACCAAAACCTGGTGTTCCTGGAGAATTAGGCCCATTATTTATTATATCAAAGGTGATCACTACTTTGTCAACCATTCCCGAGAAAGAAATATTTACAACTCCATTTTCAGAACCGACCCCTGTAGATGGGGCATCTGTATTTGCTGTAACAGTATTTCCTGATATGGTGTGAATAGTAGTACCTAACAATGTTGGTATAACTGGAGCACCATTAAAATAACCTTGGATTACTGCTCGTTCAATGTAATTTCTTCCATTAATAGTATTATTATTTCCATCTAAATCAAAAAGTTTAAATGATAAGTCGTTAACTCCAACACCAACTTCACCTACATCGACAGTAATAACCATATCTTGCGTTGTAAGATTTATTCCATTTCCTCCTAATATCAATGTATTAACAGCTGAAGTTTGATCTCCTTGATAAAAAGGCACTACTGCAGGTGAGCCTATTGCGTAGGTTCCACCAAAGTTTACATTAAAATCAAAAGGAATTGTGCCTGTAGTTTCAGTGTGTGAAGTTGTTGTAGGAATCCAAGACGAATTACTCCAATCTAAAGTTTCTGCGATAGACACGCATTCATCGCTATCTAAAACTCCATCGTTATCATCGTCTAAATCACAATCATCAACTATTCCATCACCATCATTATCTGTAGTTGATATATTATCTTGGATTCTAAATGTTGCTGAAATAGCAGAAGTACAACCCAAAATATCTGTTGCAGTAACTGTATAATCTGTATTTGTATTCATACCTATAATTGCACCACCTGAAACTGTCGGGCCGGTAGGTAAAAATTGATAAGTATAATTTGCATTGAAGTTTGTTATTGTAGCTGTTCCATCAGCAGAACAAGTAGTTGCAACTGTATTTACAACTGGTATATCAATCACACATAAATTGGTTGCATTAGAAACAACAGCCATACATACATTTTGACTATGACCAATTAAAACACGATAGTCATTTCCGTTCATTGTAGATGTGGCACCAGTTATGGTAAGTGTACTGGTTGTTGCACCAGAGTATACACCTCCATTGGTAACATTTGTCCAAGTAGCGCCATTATTGATGCTTACTTGCCATTGGTATGTAAAATTAGCAGTTGTATCTGTAGCAGGAGGAACTGTATAATTTGGAGTTCCTGCTGCGAAAGATGCTGTAGTTTGTGCAGTTGCTGTTACTGTAAACGTAGTAGTACCACCAACTGTAGTTGATTGATTTGCTGGTTGTGTAGCAATATTTCCTTGGGTAGCATTAATAGCATTTGTATATGTTCCTGAATAAGATGCAGCAGAAACTGTTCCTGTTGCTGTTATTGCTGGTGAACCTATTCCGTATACACCGCCATCATTACCATCTGCAGTTACTGAATTGTAATATTCATTTGCATCAGAACACCCATCGTTATCTGAATCTAAATCTAAATTATTGGTAGCTGAATCTAAATCGGTATTTCTTGTACAAGCATCAAAAGCTAAAATTGGATCGTCAAACTGAACAGTTTGAGTATTGCCACCAACATTATAAAGATAAATACGTACAGTATAAGTTGTGTTCGGAGCCAAGTAATAAGGTGTATTTCTACGAGCCCTTCTACCTTGAGGGTAAGCAGCACCAGAAGTTGCTCCTTCTCCTGCTACTTGAACAATTGGACCTAAGCTGGTACTATTACTAACAAATCCGTCATTTGAAACATTAAAATCAACAGTATAATTTGGATTTAATGTATTAGGATTATAGAAACCATGCCAATCGATATACGCATCAAAAACAGTATTTAAAGTAGTAAACGAAAATTCGAAATATTCATTATTAGTTTTTGCTTCTGCTAAAGTTGTTGCATCAATTCCTGTTACATTATAAGCTCCTGCAGTACTCGAAACGTTTGAATATGTTGCAGTAAATCCTGTACCAATTGTCATATCAGGAGTTTGATTTGTATAAGTAGGATTTGCTAAGAATGTAGCAACATTGGAAGGTATAGGTGTAAGTCGTGCTCCAGAAATGTTAAATGGAAAAGCTATATAAACTACATTAGGTGTTCCTGTGGGATCGCTATTATCACCAGCAAATTCGGTATTGTAACAACCTTCTACTGTGTCTAAAATACCATCGTTATCATCGTCAACATCACAAAAATCGGAAACGCCATCACCGTCAGTATCAGGGTTGGTTGCCGTAATTGCGCAAATATTGGTATCAGTATCTGTAGCAACGTTATTTGAAGGATCGGTATCGGTTGCTGTTTCATCTGCAGGAACAGCAATAGTAGCTGTATTTACCAAATTACCTGTAAAGGTAGCTGGAATGGTTACTACAACATTATAAGTTACAGTACCGCCTGGCGCCAATGATACAGTATCATTAATAGCTCCTGTTTGTGTACCTATTACACTTGTAGTACTTCCAGATGAAGGTCTTGCGGTATAGCTCATTGTGGTTATACCAGCAGGTAACGCATCAGTAACTGTTGCATTTAGCACACCAAAAGGACCATTGTTTTTTGCGACAATAGTATACGTTGTAGAACTGCCTGGTAAATAAGTAGGCGTGTTATCGGTTTTGGTAATACTTAAATCGGTATTAAACGACATTTTTGCCGTACTACAATGAAAAGCATCGGCATTTATTATTAGAGCATTGGGGTTATTAGCAATTCTAAACAACGCTCCTGTTGTTTGGTTAATTTGAAGTAAACCACTAAAATCTGGATTTGTTTGAGCGGAAGACATTGCATAAACCACACCATTACCAGATGAAAAAAGACCTCCATAAACAACACCAGGTGGCGTGTAAGAAACTGGGTACAAAGTAACTACACCTAAAGTTGAAGGATCAAGTGATATTGATTTTACTCTAGTAGAAGTTGGTGAAGTTGGTGGATCGTTACTAATTACCCATAATTTACCCGCAGCGTAAGCAAAATCCCCAGAATTTACTATATTTGATAGTGTAATAGGTTGAATTGTTACGGGTGAAACATTTACATTAATCTTATAAATAACATTCGAGTTACCTTGCTTTATATAATAATTTCCTGCCGTATCAAATTCTCCATTCACAAAAATGCCTGCAGCTTTAATATCATTCGTTGTTGGAGTGGATGGTGCATAATATGATAGTATTCCCATATTATATAAAACGCCATTGGCATCAATTTTATACAGGTACTTATCACTGCCTAAATCTCCACTAATACCATAAGCAAAATTATCAATAGGATTATATCCCGCAGCATTTAGGGCAACATTATTAGTTGCTGGTACAACTCCGATTTGAGTAAATGTAAGCGGATTTGTAGTATTATTTATGGCATACACGCCAGTGGATGGTGTGTCTTTTGTAACATAGGCAGTTCCATCGCATGTAAAAGGTACAGGACAAGCAGACACAGCGCTATTTTGCGAATAACCAATCCCTTGAGCTGTAGCTGAATCTACATTGGCTACACCACCAGTATTAACAATGGTCGGAATACCATTAGCATCTACAGTAGTACCAAGATTTTGATTTGCTGCTGTAGAGCCTGTACCCACAGTAGGACCACTTGTAATGCTTACCAGTTGAGAAGGTTGTACATTATCACCTCCTTCTAAGGCATCTAAACAACCATCGTTATCAGAATCTAAATCCAAATAATTTGGTACACCGTCTCCATCGTTATCTAAACTTTGACAATAGACAACACGTGCACTATTAATACTCACTAATCCACGTCCTTGCGCATCAGTTGCGCCTCCGTTTCCATAAGCTGAATATATTAGGTTATATGTTTTTCCAAAGTCAAAACCTGCAGATGGGGAATACGAAGGATCTTTAGGTCCGTTTATAAAAGTGGCAAAATAACCAGATGAATAATTCCCCGGAACCGCTGCTATATTAAACCTATTGAAAACCTGAAAATCATAAGAATCTAACTTAAAATTATTTGGTATTCCGGTTGGTAGTCCTGTTGTGCTCATCGTAAACGTCCCTAATAAATCTATAAATCCATATTCAATAAATTTCAGATAAATATCTTTTGTTGAAATTGAATTTGCAAAATTTATTGTAGAATAAGGAATAAGCTCTTTATTAGGGGACAATAAGTTTGTATAAAAGGTTGTTTCGTTAGGCACTACTGCATAGGCTCCGTCTTTAACTACTACTTGTCCATCCCATTGATGATCTACTGATGAATAGGTATTATTAAAGTCAGACAACGTCATGTTTATTATAAAATAATCATTGATACCTGGACCTCCAATATTAGGTATCGGATTTCCGCTTGTTAGTACAAATTTTAATGGTAGTGTACCTCCGTTTAATTCCAGGTTGTTATCTAATGCCAAACTTTGATTGATATCAAAGGTATATACACTTTGGGAATAGCATTTACCTTCATCTGAATCCAAAATACCATCATTGTCATTATCAATATCACATTTATCACCAATACCATCGCCATCAATATCCGAAAATAAACTACTTGTAGTATTACATGGATTACATTCGGCATCATTTGCATTAGCATCTCTTGATGTACCAATTCCTTGCGATAAACCTCCTTGCGGCACACCGGTAGATGTAATCGTTCCTGCAAGAGAGGTATTTTGATTTAAATCACTGTAATTAAAATTTCTTGATCCTTCAAGAGCATCTGGACAGCCATCATTGTCACTATCTAAATCTCTGTAATCCGGAATTCCGTCACCATCTGTATCTAGATTACAAACCGGAATCGGCGAATTAACATAAATATCGTCAATAGCGAAATCATTACCAGAAGCAGTAGTTGATATATTGTAAACTTCAACGGTATAACTCGAATACCCCGTAGTCGTAAAACTCAGACTGGCATTTTGCCAAGTAGTTGCAGTGATACTTCCAGTAGATGTTTGGCTAACAATTGCTCCGGCGGGATCCAAAATCCGTATTCCAATGTTAAACGGAAAAGACCCCGCTTGAGAAGGAGTAACGCCGTTAATAGCCCAAAGACCAAAAGTTACGTTTGCATATGTGGGCAGACTTATCACTTGTTTATAGAATATACCTACATCAGTAGAGCCATTCACTGCCAGATAAGCATCATTATTGGCTCCGGTAGTATGACCATATATATGTTCCCAATGCGTAGAGACAAAAACAGAACTCACTGTATTATGAGCTACAACCACATACCTACCTTCTCCGTTCAAATCTCCAACATAAGCATACCCGGTACCAGGAGAAACTTCCAAATTTCTTGTTCCAGAAGCTAGTGTTCCGAATGTACCATTTTGCTCTGAAGTATTAGCTACTGTTGAACAACCCTCGGTTGCATCTAAGATACCATCGTTATCATCGTCTAAATCACACTCATCAATTATGCCGTCACCGTCATTATCGTTTAGATACTGGCTTTCCACAAAGTTCCAATCAAATAAATGGTCGCTTACTACGCCCCCTTGTTGAAAATACCGTGCATTTGTGTTAAAGTCTAAAGCATTATTTCCAGAAGCCCAAGTCCCTCTTGTGGCAACTCCTTTGGTGTTATCAATGATGTAATGTCTTCCTAAATCATCAACTATTAACACAGCATCTGCCATGACAAATCCACCTGGACAAGTAGCTCCATTTGAACCATTGGTACCATACTCATTTATCCGAACAGTAAAACCTCCGGATGCTGTGGGTAAAATATTACTACCTACCAAAGCCCAATAATGACCAGAAAAATATGTATCACTTGGAGCAACAGTTTGGTCGCGATAAGTTACTATTTGAGCTCCGTTATGGTTAATTTCGTAACGCACGTTAGAACAATGTCCGGGTGCATTCCTATAATAAACATATGCTTTATATTTTCTTCCCGTTGCACATTGCTGAAGATTAAAAGGATAATCTGGAACCGATATCGTTGTCTTATTATCACCTACCTCTAAATTCCAGTCACCATCTTTACCCGTAATATTATTTGACGCAGCAATGGTTACGCCAAGTTTTTCTTCCAAGTATAAAACAGCTTCTTTACCAATACTTCCTTTTGCAAATTCGCAACCGTATATATTAACGTGCTTAATTTTAGTAGAACTATTGTTAATTTGTTCTTGCAAGAATAAAGCAATTTCGCTTGGGTTTCGCCATGAATTATTTATAAACAACTCTCCCGGACGCCCATGGGAAATTAAATGGAAGACACTTTCATCTTCAACTTTATCAAATAGCAAATACTTTCCCTCAACAGCCTCATCAACAAAAATTGTTGACGATACTGCTTCATGATTTGTTTTAGCTAATGTTTGACTTACAAACGCAAACATTAAAAAAACAACAATGGCTAATGTAAATTTTCTCATATCTATAATAAGTAATTTATTCTTTATTTTTTGGCTTTAAAAAATTCAAATTTAATTTCAAAAAGCGTTTTTGTTTTATTCTAATTCCTTAAGAATGGCTTAAACAACTGTTACCGTTTCGTTGTTATAAACACTCTTTTTGAAAAGTTTGTTTTCAGTAAAAATCTCAGATATGTTTAAAACATTCTTTATCAGTTCTTTTTAAATAATAATTTTAATGATATCTGATTTAATTGCTTTTAAACTGAAAAACATCTTGCTATATATAATCTTGAATTGTCTTTTTTTTTAAGAAAAAATGGCTTTTAATCTTTGCTTCTTTCGGGTTGTTGTAAGAATATCCTAAGTAGTATTTTTCGCAAAAATTAGATTCTTTTCTGTTGTTTATTTCTTTTTGATTTACCTTAAAATAAACCACTGATATAGAAACAATTACAACAAAAACCAATGCTATCCGTAAAATGCAATTTTTTTTCATATCTTTTAACTACAATTTAAGCACCTTTTTTAAAGTGTTTTTCTACAATTTTTTATTTTTCTTTGAACGTACAAAATTATGATAGCCAAAAATGTTTGGTGCGCCAATAATTGTGAAAAATGCGACAAAATGCGCAAATAAAAAACACAACTATTTGTAGTGTTTTTAGTTACAACAAACGATCTTTTTATAGCTCGTTTAATTGTGTTTTCTTAATTTTATAATATTCCTGAATTGTCATTCCGGTCCATACACTAAAAGCCCTATTAAAACTAGATACATTAGCATACCCAAGACGAGATGCTATTTGTTTTACATTGGCATTATCATACATATAATATTTTGCCAAGTCGCATTTTGCAGCTTCGCATATTTCTTTGAATGAGGTATTTTCTTCCTTGAGCTTTCTTTGAAGAGATCGAGTACTTAGTTGTAATTCGGCGGCGATGTGTTCTAATGAAAAAAAGTTGTTTTGTGCATCAAGGAGTTTTGCTCTTACTCTTTTGGTCCATTTATTGTTTATTATATCGGTTTGTATATTTACTTTTTCGATAAGGGTTTGTAGAATTTCCAAATCATAATCCATCAGCGTTTGCTCCAAATCTGATTTGTTAAAAACCAATGTGTAGCTTGATGTTTTTTCTACTATTATAGGTTTACTCGTATAGGTTTCTATTTCTGAGTAATCAATATTGGTGTTGGGTAATATTATTTTTGTTAAATTAGGTTTTCTAAAAGAGAGCTTTTCATAAATTTTAAAAATAAAACCAATCGTCATGAAACACGTTTGTTCTATTCGATACTTATATAAGTGCTGGTTTATACCAATAGGTGTTATTTTTAAAACAAATTCATTGTCTTTTATTCTGGTTTCCATTGTAATGATGTCTGTTATCAAAAACAAATAACGACTGGCGTTTTGAAAAGCCTCGAACATATTAGGACACTTTTGCAATATCATTCCATAAACACCAAGTGTAGAAATGTCTAAGTTAAGTCCCATTTTAAAACCAAGATTTTTATCTTTCGTTAGCTCAACACTAGTTTCCCAAATACATTCGGCATCTATACCTGAAATTCCTTTTTCACCCGATAAAAATTTATCGAATGAAATTTTAGAACGCCCACAAATTTCTGATAAATCGCGACCGTTATCTCTTAACATAATAAGTAAGCTTATAATAAATTTTTTAGAACCGGGATGAAACTCATTTATCATAATTCAGATTATTTGAAGCAATAATATTTAGTAACTCTTTTCGTGCCAGCATCTGTCCTTGTTTTTTTGACTTCAATCTTTTGTGCTTTTAATTTTTTCAAAAGTAAAACACCTCAACACACAATATCCGACGCAATAATCACAAATAGCGACGGTGTGCTTGCTATTAATTTATAACTAAAATGTACGGTTAAAGAAAATAAGCGGATAGATATTTTCAAAACCTAATTGTCTTTCAAAAAAAATGTTAATTTTCATCAAGACATTATACACTTTAGAGCATACAAAGGTTTGTAAAATCTGCAGATTACTTGCGTTTTTTGTAACAAGTGTTTGTTATTGTGGAATAAGTGTTTTGGCTATTGTCTGTTTTTTAAAAAACTAAACAAGGCATCTTGTCTGCGTATAGCCACCGGAAGTTCAACATTGTTTTTGAGCACACAAAAACAACCTTTTTTCTATCGATTTGATCGAGGAAATCTACATTAATTATATACGAATGATGAATTCTAAAAAAAGTTTCTTGAGGTAAAATAGTGCTGTATTCGCCAAGGTTTTTACTGGCTACAATTTGTGTTTTATTATTTAAAAAGAAAGTGGTATATCTGCCATCTGATTTTAAGTAAACAATTTCATCAGTTTTTACAACATCGGTTTTATCCATAGATGGAATGATGATTTTGCTATTCTGTGCTTTGTTTTTAAGAAGTTTTCCTTCTGTTTCTATACTTTCTGTTTGCTTTTTTTCTTTGATTTTGGCTATGCATCGGTTTACCGATTTTATTAAATCTTCAACCATTATCGGTTTGAGCAAATAGTTTACTACATCATAATTAAAGGCTCGAATGGTATATTCTTGATAGGCTGTAGTAAGAATTACTTCTGTTTTACGGCAATTTATTTTATCTAATAAATCAAAAATTAAACTATTATTTACCTGAATATCTAAAAAAAGTATCTGTGGTTTTGTTTCTTGTATTCGTGTTCTTGCTTCTTCGATGTCTTTTGCCACACCTACTACAGTAATTTCTGGACAATATTTTGATATAAAATGCGATAGCAAATCTATGCATGAAACTTCATCGTCTACTATAAATGCCGTATACTTATCCATTTATTTTTTACTTTTACAACTGTGAAACAAAAATATGTAAAAAAACACTTGCCTATACAAATGTACAAAGGTTCTGTAACTTTTCTAATTCTTTTTTTATTTTCTTTTTTTTGCCAGTCGCAAGAGTTTGGTTTAACAAAAAGATTAGACCTTAGTTTTGGGCTACCAACCGAGACCGTTTATGCTACTGCTATAGATAAAGAAAATTATGTATGGATTTGCACTGATAACGGAATTGTAAAAAATAACGGCTCTTATTTAAAATTATTTACAACTAACGATGGTTTGCCAAGCAACGATGTTTTTGGGATTTACATAGATTCGAAAAACCGAAAATGGCTAATGGGCTATTTTAGTGGTATTTATTATTTGAAAGATGACAAAGTATTTAAAATTTCTGGAAGCGATTTCATCAACGATACCAAATCAATTTTTGAATATGATGATGTGTTGTATTTTACAGGATCCGACAAAACCTACCGTTTTTTTCCAACTACAGGAAAATTCAAAGAAGTAAAATCTATTGCTCAAACAATTATTTTGGCTGTAAACACCGATGACAAAACAATATTTGGAATAAAGCAAAACCGAACCATTCTAATTTCTGATTTCACCAAAGACAAGCTATTGGTTCGTTTTGAAATGAAGAAAAAACACTTGTATCCTACAGAGCAAAAAGTATTTAACAATTTGGTTTTTTTCGATAGTATTCATAAAAAAAGATGGGCTTATAGTAAAGGTAAATGGATTGATCCGCATACTGTTTTTAATTTTGAAGATAACGGATTTAAAGATTTAACCAATCATAAAACAAGCAACAAGTACATTATATTCGACAACAAAATAAAAGTATTTAACAATAAAAAATATCAAAAAAACCTTTCAGACGCTATCAACAGGTTTCCATTAAACAAAGACGAGGTTGAAAGCATGGACTTTGACACCAATGGAAATTTTTGGATAACTTTTAACAATATCACAGGTGTTTATTTGCCCAATAATTTTGATAACATTATCAATTACAGCTTTTTAAAATCTCTAAAAATAAACAAAACGGTAAATTATGTAAGCTTTAGTAAAAATCAAGCCTTGTTTTTTACCGAAGATTTGCATGCCCATCTTTTTGACTTAAACACTTGCGAAGAAATAAACACCAACTCCAACTTTATGACTTTGGGTGTACCTATGACTTCGTATGTAAACAACAACACACACTATATATGTGCTACAGGTGGTGTAACTGCTTTTGAAGCCAGTAATGGAAATCTGAAAGAAGTATTTACCAATCCTTTTTTTACAAAAACATTGGCTATAAAAAACGACACCATTTTTTCTATCAATGGAAGAGCAATTTATAAAAACTTCAAACCCTATTTAGTGTTAAATGCCAAAACCCGAATTAGGTTTATTGCCATTAATGGGAAGAACTTTTTTTTAGGAAATGAACTAGAATTATTAAAATACAACGAAGCAAATAAATCAATCATTAAAAATGAAGTAAAATATGCAAACTGCATGATTACTTATAAAGACGGCGTTTTGGTAGGTACAAATTCTAAAGGCATTACGTATTATGATAAAAACCTAAAAGCTGTTACCACTGTTAATCTTCCTAACGAATGTATAAATACTTTGTATATTGAGCCTCATAGCAATTGCATTTTGGCGGGTTCCAACTCAGTATTATATGTAATAAAAAACATAAACAACCAGCTTAAAATAATAAACCGAATTTCAAGCAATCATGGGTTAGTTAAAGGAAAAATAATAGGAATTTACTCTTGGAACTATAAAACTTTTGTAGCAACCAACAAAGGTATTTCGGTAATAAACAAACTCTTTTTAAACAATAATAAAAGCGCCCAAATTGATATTGACTACATTTCGAGTCATGATAAAACCATAGAAGATTTTAAAAACATCAACTTAGCACGCGAACAAAACGAAATCAATTTTAAAACATCGCTAAAAGGATTCAACTTAAATCCAGAAGATTTCACAAAATTTTATTATCTAAAAAAAGACAATAATTCTGTCGATTATCACGAATATTCCGAATCTACAATTTCTTTTAAAGATCTTCCGCCAGGAAAATACGAATTTGGATTACAACTCAAAAACAACGAAACCGGCAAAATTCTCGATACCAAAAAAATTCGATTTAGTATCGAACCCAAATTTTATGAAACTTCATATTTCAAAATCTCTTTAATTCTCTTTGCATTATTTATTGTTTTCTTTGCATCACAATATTATAAAACCGAAAAATCAAGACAACTTTCTTTATCAAATGAATTGCTAAATATTGAGATGAAAACACTAAAATCTCAAATGAATCCACATTTTATTTTTAATATTTTAAACACAATACAAAGCAGTATTTATCTAAAAGACGAAAGAGAAACCAACAAATTATTTGGTGTTTTTTCTAAATTAATGCGCGACACACTAGACATTATCAACAAAGATTCTATTACGATAAAAGAAGAAATTGATTATCTAAAAAATTACATTGTATTAGAAAACACAAGGAAAAACGAAAAAATTGAAGTCGATTTTATCATAGACGACCATCTTGATTTGCAACAAAAAATCCCGGTAATGCTCGTGCAACCAATAGTAGAAAATGTATTCATTCACGCTTTTGATGTAAATAGCCAAAACCCAAAAATAACAATTCGATTTCATCAAAGACACGATTACATTTTTATTGAAGTTGAAGACAACGGAAAAGGCATCAATGCCGAAAGCAGTAGCTCTAAACAAAAATCGTATGCCACAAAAATCATCGAAAACCGCTTGAAAATATTAAATCAGATAAATGACCAACACAACACCGTTTCGTATACCGATTTAAAAAACACCGAAACCGGAAAAACAGGAACTTTAGTAAAACTAATTATTGCCACATTACAATAACTACTCTTTTTCTTGGCACAAAAAAATAATATCTTCTAATAATTGGTTCACATTTTTGGTTTTCGGATCGTTTGTTGGCGCATCAAGATTCGTGCCGTCATAAAAACCACGAATGCGATTTTTACTATCTACAAGCACAAAATTTTCGGTATGAACCATATCATACATCTCTTCGGGCTTGCCAGTTTTTACAACCAAAAACGATTTTCGAGCCAAATAATAAATAGCTTTTTTATCGCCCGTAAGCAAATTCCATTTGTGGTCTATCACGCCTTTGGCAAGCGCATATTTTTTTAAAACCGAAACACTATCAATATCAGGCGTTACCGAAAACGAAACCAATTTCACCTTAGGATTATTCTTAATTTTTTCCTGAAGCCAAGCCATATTAGTCGTCATTTTTGGGCAAATAGTTTGACAACTCGTAAAGAAAAAATCGGCAACATATATTTTGCCTTCATAATCTTTATTAGAAATTGTTTTCCCGTTTTGATTGGTAAATGAAAACGCATCAATCGTATGATCGCGCGAAATATGCTGAACCGTTGTATCCACGAGTTCGGGATTCACATCACTTGGAGAAAAAATTGGCAATGATTTTTTGGGTTTTAAAACTTGATAAAAAGCTGTTAAAGTAACAATAGAAAAAACCACAAAAAAAAGTATGAAATAACGGTATGGCTTTAAAGATTCGAACATTTATTTTTTTGCAAAAATACAATCAATTTGTAACAATTTTTTATAAATTCGTCAAATTATCAAACCAAAACATTTATTTATGAAACATAAAAAAATTTTAGCTGCAATGGTATTGCTTGGCACAACATCGCTCAATTATGCCCAGCAAAACCCAGGCATCAACATGAGTTATATGGATAAATCCGTACGACCACAAGACGATTTTTACAATTATGTAAACGGTACTTGGATAAAAAACACCGAAATTCCTGCCGATAAAACCCGTTGGGGAAGTTTTGATGAATTGCGCCAAAACACCGATAAAGATGCGCTTTCTATCCTAAACGAAGCCATGAAAAATGCAAACTATGCATCAACTTCAGATCAAGGAAAAGCCATAAATCTTTACAAAACTTTTATGGATACAGCAATGCGCGATAAGCAAGGTATACAACCACTTGTGCCAATGCTTAAAAAAATTGATGCTATAAAAAACGTACAAGATTTACAAAAACTATTAATGCAAGTGGAAGCCAAAGGCGGCGGACTTGGCTTTTTTGGTTTCGGGATTGGTGCCGATTCAAAAGATAGCAACAAAAATGTGGTAACTTTAGGCGTTGGTGGTTTAGGATTACCAGACAGAGAATATTACACTTCCGACGATAACGATTCGAAAGAAAAAAGAGAAAAATATGTAGCACATGTAGCAAAAATGTTGCAGTACTACGGCACAAATCAAGATGTTGCAAAAAAAGAAGCCGAAAGCATTTTGGCTTTCGAAACGCAACTAGCACAGCCACGTTTTACAAGAGTAGAACTTCGTGATGACAGATTACAATACAACCCTACTTCTATTGCAGATTTACAAAAAATGGTTCCGCTTATTAATTGGGCAAATTACTTAAACGGTATTGGGATAAAAGAGATAAACTCTGTGGTGGTTTCGCAACCCAAATACATGGAGGCTTTGCAAACCATTTTCAAAAACGGAAAAGTAAACGACTGGAAAAATTACTTGAAATGGAATTTACTTCGAGGAGCAGCCGGACAACTTTCTACCGAAATTGGTGAAGCAAATTTTGATTTCTACGGAAGAGCTTTAACAGGCGCTATCAAACAACGTCCGCTCGAAGAAAGAGCATTGCAAATTGTAAATCGTGCTACAGGCGAAGCTTTAGGTAAATTATATGTAGAGAAAAAATTTCCAGCAGAAGCCAAAGCCAAAGCCGAAAATATGATTAAAAACATTATTGATGCATATAAAATCCGTATTAATAATTTAGCTTGGATGTCTCCCGAAACCAAGAAAAAAGCAATCGAAAAATTAGAAAAAGTAACCATCAAAATTGGCTATCCAAACCAATGGAAAGATTACTCAAAATTAACCATTAAAAGTCCGGCAGAAGGCGGAAGTTATTATGATAATATGCAAAATCTGTACAACTGGTCGTACCAAGAAGATTTAGCAAAACTAACCAAACCTGTAGATAAAACCGAATGGGGCATGAGTCCGCAAACAGTAAATGCTTACTACAATCCATCATATAACGAAATTGTGTTTCCAGCCGCTATTTTACAACCGCCGTTTTATGATTATAAAGCCGATGAAGCTGTAAACTATGGAGGAATTGGCGCTGTTATTGGACACGAAATATCGCATGGTTTTGATGATTCGGGTGCGCGTTATGACGCCGATGGAAATTTAGTAGATTGGTGGACAGAAGACGATTTAAAACAATTTACAGCACTTAGCAAAGCGTTGGCAGATCAATACAGTGCATTGGAGCCACTACCAGGTGTGCATGTAGATGGAGAATTTACATTGGGCGAAAACATTGGTGATCTTGGCGGAATCAATGCCGCTTATGACGGATTACAACTTTATCTTGCAAAACACGGAAACCCTGGATTGATAGATGGCTTTACACCAGAGCAACGTTTATTCCTTTCGTGGGCAACTATTTGGAGAGGAAAAATTCGCGATGAAGCGCTTAAAAATCAAGTAAAAACCGATCCGCATTCGCCAGCGCAATACCGTGGCTATGTGCCTTTGTTAAACTTAGAAACTTTCCAAAAAGCTTTCGATATCAAAAACGGAGACGGCATGTATGTAGCGCCAGAAAAACAAGTAAAAATTTGGTAAAATCAATAAGTTAAATATCCCAAAAACGCTATCGGCATAAAAACTGATAGCGTTTTTTTATATCTCATTTTAAGTTAGCGCAAAGTTTTTACATAAAAAAAGTGCTGAAATTACTTCCAGCACTTTTTCACCTTTTATCTAAATTTTAAATCTTTATTTTGCCATTTCTACAGCTTGACCTTTATTGTTTTCAAGGTTTTCTTTTTTCTTCATTTCGCCTTTGCGTTTCCCTTTCTTTTCTCCTCTATTTTTATCTTTTCCTTCGCCTTTTTTCTTTCCGTTTTCGTCACCTTTGTGTTTTCCATTTTCATCACCTTTGTGCTTTCCATTATCACCTTTGTGATCTTTTTTCATTTCTTTTTTGTCGGCTTTTTTATCTTCTTGCTTTTGCTCTTGCGCAAAAGAAACTCCTGTTACAAATAAAGCAGCTAATGCTAAAGTTCCAATTAGTTTTTTCATAATTTTTTTTAATTGTTAGTAATTTGGTATTGCTAAATTACACAATGAATTCTTAAAAAATGTTATTAATCTCATAAAAATTCGTTAATTTAAATTACAAATTTGTCGTTATTTTTCTACATTTGCTTTCTATTTTCAGAAAAATGAAAACAAATCAGTTACAAATTGAAATAGATGGCATAGACAAAGAAATACTTCGATTTCTTATGGAAGATGCCCGAAAACCAATATTACAAATTGCCAATAGCGTTGGAATATCAGGTGCGGCTATTCATCAACGTCTGAAAAAATTGGAAGAAGCTGGCGTGGTTTCGGGTTCAAAATTTATATTAAACACCAAAGTTTTGGGGTACAAAACCATGGCTTTTATTGGAATTTATCTCGAAAAAGCATCAAGTAATGCTGATGCTGTGCGTGAATTGAAAAAAATTCCCGAAGTTTTAGAATGTCATTACACTACTGGAAATTGGAGTATTTTAGTAAAAATAATTTGTAAAGATAACGAGCATTTGATGCAACTTCTCAATCAAAAAATTCAACCAATAGAAGGTGTTTCGCGTACCGAAACCTTTATTTCGCTCGATCAACAAATAGAAAGACAAATTCAAATCTAATGAAATTTTTAAATCAATATTCTAAAGAAGCCGTTACAGCAAGTTTTTATATCCTTTATTTTCTGGCTGCTGCCCTACTCTATTGGCTTTTTCCGGGAGATAAAAACACGCCCAATTTTGGAGTTGTACTGTTTTTTTTATTTATACCAATAAGTTTTGTGTATGCTTCTATACACATTTACAGGCATTTTATGGGAAAAACAAGTTATTTGAAATGCATATTAATTCACACATTGGCTTGGTGTTCGGTATTGATGATTTTAGGAAATTTTGTAAAAAAGTAATCCTAAATTTTAATCAAAAATCATTTTTGTAATATCGATAAATTGCTCAACCGAAAGTTGTTCTGGACGTAAATCGAATATTTTATCATTGCGATAAGCTTCTGGAATTGCTAATGATTTCAAGCTGTTTCGCAGTGTTTTTCTACGTTGTCCAAACGCTGTTTTTACAACAGTAAAAAACTGTTTTTCGTTGCAAGGCAAATGGTAATTTTCTTTACGACGCATGCGCATCACACCACTTTTTACCTTGGGCGGCGGATTAAAAACCGTTTCGCTCACCGTAAATAAGTATTCGGTTTCGTAAAATGCTTGCACCAATACCGAAAGAATTCCGTAAGCCTTACTGCCTTTTTTTTCGCAAATACGTTCGGCAACTTCTTTTTGAAACATTCCTGCAAATTCTGGGATTTGCTCACGCATTTCGAGTGTTTTAAAAACAATTTGGGATGAAATATTATACGGAAAATTTCCAATGATTGCAAATGGTTTATCGCCAAAAACTTCCTTAAGATTGTATTTTAAAAAGTCTTTCGAGATAATTTTTCCGTGTAATTCAAAGTAATGCGCTTCAAGATATTCCACCGATTCGGTATCAATTTCAATAACAAAAGTTTCGCAAGGTTTTTGCAAAAGATATTTGGTAAGCACACCCATTCCCGGCCCTATTTCCAGCACCGTGTTATAGCCTTCCAAACTTAGAGAATCGGCTATTTTTTGGGCAATATTTTCATCGGTTAAAAAATGTTGCCCGAGATGTTTTTTTGCTTTTACTTGAGTCATAGTTTGTTGATTTCCTTAAGTTGTTGAACGTCTAATAAGTCTTTTAAACGTCCAGATTTTACTTTGCTCGTAATTAAATCATCTAACGATAAGACATTCCATTTTAAGATTTTTTTTCCTTCAAGAATAACCAATTCACTGTTTTCAAATGCTTCTTGAAAAGATTTATTAATGTTGAAATTGGTAATTAATTCTAAATTCAAATCTAATGGCGTGAATTTCACTGAAATATTTTGCTTTTTCTCTTTTACTTCTATAGGGAAATCTTCAATATCATACCCCATTTTTTGAAAAACAATAATAAGGTTTTTTAAATTTTCTTGAGTAGTATCTATCCAGAAATCTACATCTGCAGAATGCCGCTGATAGCCATGAAAGTTAACTGCGCCACCACCTACCATTAGCATCTTCACATTGTTTTCAGTTGCTAATGAGATAAAAGCATCTACACTATCATTCCAATTTCTATCCATTATTATTTCGAAAAATTGATGATAAAATTCCCTTGAGTTTTATCTATTTTATCTTTAGTTGGAAAGGTTTTTAAAATTTTGTTGCTTAAATAAAAGAAACGCACAACTCTTTCAGACTTTGATAGTTTAAAAAAAGCTTCGCTTTGTTCTTTATTACTTTCTTCTTTTGTCTGAAATTTAATTTGCATATTTTTTTAAATTTTAAAATCAGCTATAAATTCCAATTCGGTGCGGAAAGCCAACATTTTGTCGCCAAAGAGCTGTAATCCTTCTTGGCGTAATGTTGGTGCATCTTCTTGGTAATATTTTTCGAGAGTTTCTTTGCTATCGGTTGTGTATTGTACCGAATAGGTTGTGCCGCCCATTTCTTCGTCAACCAACACTTTTACCAGTCGTGCTGATGAAAATTTTTTGGTTGATAAAACATCGTTTATATGCTTTTCTTGCATCCACTTGAGCCATTGGTCGTGCACGCTGTCGTCTATATTGATAGTTACGTTGTAGAGTATCATTTTAATGTTTAATTATTAGAGTTAAAAATTTTTATTAAAAGCCAAAAAACTGCAGATACAATTCCTGCGTAAAAGATTATTTTGCCATGCGCTCTGTCTTTTTCGGAATAACTGTACATTTTTTTTTCATTGGGTAATGTTTTTTGAGATGTCATTAAAGAATAACCAATCAAAATACTAATTAATCCTCCAAATATTGCAAAAATATAACCCGCAATTATCCATGGTTTTTGGTTTTCTTCCGGTTTTTCTAATTGTTTAATTCTTTCATTTTTCAATGATTTTATTAAAGCTGCATCTACAGGTTTTCCCCTATCAATTAAAATCTTATTAGCTAATGCACAATCAAAAGCATTCCATTCATCAGATTTTAATAATATTTCATAAAGCTCATCATCAGAAAATTGAAATAAATAATAATCCTTATCTATTTCTTGTATCTCTTTTTCGGCTTCTTGTTCGAGAATTTTTTCGGCTTGTTCAAATTTTGATTGTTGAATTTTTATTTCATATTCATTTTGTAAAGTATTTCCAGAAAATGTAATATCAACTGGAGGCAAATTGTCTGTGAGCTTGGTTTCTATACCTTTATTGTTTAAAAGCAACGCTTTCTCTTTTGCTAGTGCAAGAGTTGGAAATTTTCTAAAAGTTTCAAAAGTATCCATTATTAATTTGTCATTCAAAAATCGTTAATCTTCAACCGTTAATCATTCGATCAAAGCTCTTTATCGCCACGGAGTTTCCTATATCTTTTCTGGGATTCTACATAGTAAATACTGTCGGGATGATTCATAATAACTTGTTCAAAAACCGTTTTTGCCTTTTCGGTATCATTGGTATTCATATATAGCAATCCAGAAAAATATAGCGCTTCATCGATATAAATACAATCTTTGTGTTCGTCTAAAATTTGTTTGTAGTAAGCAAGCGCCGTTGTAGTGTCGTTTTGCGATTCGTACAATTTCCCTAAACGCAACAAAGTAACTGGCACAATCTTGTCTTCTTTGTGCTCTTTCAACAAATTTTTCAGCGCTTCGATAGCTTCTAGTTTTTTGTCTTGATAGATGTAATAATCGGCTTTGGCAAATTTTTTAATGGCAACTTGTGTTGAATCTTCTACCGAATTGTCTTGAATTAACAAAAACAAATCCATAGCATCATTGGCAATAAGCTGCGAATTAGCCGATTTTAACACTCCGAGTTGTTTTTGTGCCCAATTAAAATCGTTTTGAAAATAACTGGTTTTGGCAATTTTTAAACTCGCTTCTTGTCCAATATTCACACCAGGATTATCAACTTCTATTTGCGAATAATACAACAAAGCTTGATTGAATTTCTCTTCGAGCAGCAATATGTCGGCAAGTTCCATTTTGGCAGTTGCCATTTGTTCTCTATTTAATTTGAGTTCTATTACTTGTTTTAACAGATTTTTTGCCGCTTCGGGATTTTTAAGTTGAAATGCTGTAAAATGTGCCTTTTGTAAAATGATGTCTAAATTTTGCGGAACAATTCCGAATTGTTTTACCAAATTATCGAGTTCGGTTGTGATGGCTGGATAATCTTTAGCTTGCGCATTTTTTATTTTCATTTCCATTAAATACGAATGCGCTTTTATTTTTAAATCTTCATCTTGTGTATTTTCGAGGACAAAACTTAAGATTTCGGTAGCGGTTTCTGATTCTTTTTCATCAATAGCCAATTGTGCCAAGTTTACAATATTTGACAATGATTCGGAATTGCGTTTGTAAATGGCTTTTTCTTGTATAAAAGCTTTTCCGTATTCTTTATTTTGTACAAAAAACCAACTCAAATATTGATTCCAATACACATCTTGACTTTTTTGAGTGCGAAGTAATAAGGCTTTTTTTAGCGAATCATTAAAAGTTTCGCTTGCATCATCAGTCATAAACCGCGAAAATTGATTTTGAATCATAATCAACGATTGCGGATTGCGTTCGCTTTCGTCAAGAAACATTTCAATCATTTTATCAAAATCCGCTTTTTGCCCGTATAACAAAGCCATTTGATAATTAAAATTCATTTTCGGATCTTTATCCAAAGCCGCTTGATAGGCTTGCAGCGCATAATCGGTTAAAAATTTCTTTTCAAATGAAGACGCAATGCTGTAAACCGAATTTGGATCGACACTGATTAAGTCTATTGCTTCTTGATAATTTCTTTTTGCCGAAACTTCTTCTTTCATTAATTGATAATTGTATCCCAACTCAATCATAAAAATTGGAGATTTATACTTTTCCAACCGAGAAATAATAGCCGTTTGCGCTTTGTCATATTGCTTCATTTGTTGGTAGCATTCTACCAATCTGTTGAAGTAATTAAAGTTATTGGGTTGCGATTTTAAAAGGTCTTCATAACTTATCATGGCTTTTTCAAAATCGCCCCGGTCAAAATAGTTGTTGGCAATTTGCTCATTTTGAGAATATAAAACCCCAAAAAACAACAAAAATGTAAATCCAAAAATCTTTTTCATACCGTTTAAAAATAATTTACTAAAGTAACATTTTTTATACCAAAAAGTAATAAATAAATGTTAATCAAAAAAAGTTGTTGTAGTATTCTATAAAAAGTTATAATTTTAGGCATTACTTTTGTGGAATATTTCGAAACAAAAACAAGGCTATGATAGATAATTTAAAAAAAATACTCAACGAAGACCAAGACCCAAAAGCCATTGAAAAAATTACGGCTAAACTCGAAAATTTGTTAATGAGCCAAGAAGAAGTGGGCTATATTGCAGTACAAAAAAAACCAGCAGTTACCATTTTGCCCGATAGTATTGTGGTTACCAACAAGCGTGTTATTTTGTGTAAACCAAAAAACTTAGGGTTATCGATGGAATTTGTAGATTATGATTGGGACGATATTTCGGCTGCATTTGTAAAAGAAGGAATTCTTGGCGCCGATTTTACTTTTACTACAAAATCGGATCTGACTCAAACTGTTGATTATTTGCCAAAAAACCAAGCGCGAAAACTGTACACTTTTGCAAAAGAACAATTAGATAAATTAAAAAATCCGTCTTTGATAACTCCTACTGTAAATAATGAAGTTTTGCCAGAAATTAAAGAAGAACCCATTATTGAAGAAGTAATTGAAGAAACGCCAGTTGAAGAAGTAACCAGTTTTGCAGAGCTAATGCCCGTTGCAAACAACACTATTATTCCTGATACCGAAGTAGAATCGCCAATAAGCCAAAAAGAAAATCCGTTGGCAAATTTCTCTAAAGAGGAATTGTTTGACAAACTTCAGAATTACAAAAAACTGTTAGACAACGGTTTGATTCTACAAGGTGAATACGACAAGTTGAAAAATGAGATTATTAATTATTTGTAATTGAGATTTCAATAAAACAAAAAAAGCTGTTCCAAATAAACAGCTTTTTTTGTTTTACATCGACTTCTTTTGCTTTTCTACAAAACCATCGGCTTGTAGTTTGAGTAATTCGAGCGCGCCTTGTTTTTTGTAATTAAAAAGTTCTTTGTCATCTTTAATTTCAGCATAGACTTTATCGTAAATTTCGGCATCGGTTTTTCGTTGCAATTCGCTTTGGTAACGGTTTTGCGCCAACATATTTACTATTCCCATTTCTTTGTCTTCTAATTTAAAATCGTATTCTCCTTTTGGCGAAAGCAGTTTGGCAATAACCGGTGCAGTTTCTATAGCCAAAAACAACAGCATAATGAAAAAACTTGGGATAAATGGCAACTTGTTTAGCGCATTGATTCGCGCCATCAAACCATCAAACCCATCTATTATTGGTTGTGTTTCGGCTACTTTTTTATCGGTATCAGCCTGAAGTTGTTTGGCTCTGTCTTCTTTTTCAGCTATGATTTTGGCATTCGCAATTTTTAAAGAATCAAGTTGTTTGGCAGCTAAATCATAAGCAGCACGTTTTTCTTTATAAATTGGTCCTTTTCCCATTTTTTTGGTTCCAGCTGTACCTTCTGCTTCGGTAATGTAGGAGTTGTACAAATCGGCAACTTCTTTTTCTTTGGTTTTAATAGTGCTTTTCAAACTATCTATTTCGGCTGTGTTTTTTTCAACATCGGTTTTATAATAATTAGAAACCTGTTTTTTGTTGTTCATTGCCATTTCGTTTTTCTCTTTGAGAAGTACAGTATTTATTTCTTTTTCGAATATTTTGATTTCCAAAGGCTTAGAAATCACAATAGCAATAATCATCGCCAAAATAATTCGCGGTGTAGCTTGCAAAAATTCTTTTCTAAAACTATCCCGTTTCTTAATAGTGGAAACTATAAATCGGTCGAGATTAAAAATAAGTAAGCCCCAAACAAAGCCAAAAGCAACCGCCATATACACATTATCAAAAACAGTGTATAGCGCATATCCACTGGCAATAAACGCCATAACCGCTGTAAAAAACACCGTGGCACCAATGCCGGCATATTTGTTTTGTTCGCCGTTGGCGCATGAGTTCACAATGTCTTTATCGACACCAGAACAAAGAATGAAAAATTGTTTCAACATGATTTGATTGATTTTGATTTTCTTCGCTGCGCTCCGAACAGATCGGCTTCGCCTCGAGTGATGATTGTAATACAAATTTGAAGCCAAAATCTATGTATTGTTACAAAAACATATAAAAATATTTGATAATGAAATATTTATAAATCCATTGAAGATTAATTAAAACCAGATTTTGCCTTAATTTATAGTTAATCAACAACAAACCTCACATAGCAATTTACAGGCTTTTTTTATTAAAAACCAAGAGATATTTTGTAACTTGCGGCACTCAATTACAAACCCTGTTTTAGCTCTATTTTCATGCAATTCAAAATCAGTAAAGAGTTTCTCGACACCATCAATTCGCTCATTGCACAAAACAATGAAGAAGAGTTGCGCACTATTTTGCACGATACGCACTATGCCGATATTGCGGAAATCATGGAAGAATTGGACGGTAATGATGCCAGCTATTTATTCTCGGTTTTAGATAGTGAAGTTACCGCAGAAATTCTCTTAGAATTAGATAATGATGTTAGGGTAAAAATCCTAAAAAGGCTTTCGCCGAAAGAAATTGCAGAAGAGCTTGATGAGCTTGACACCGATGATGCTGCAGATATTATTGCCGAATTACCCGAAGGCAAACAAGAAGAAGTAATCTCGGAGCTCGAAGACGTTGAACACGCCAAAGATATTGTAGACTTATTGCGCTACGACGAGAATACTGCCGGTGGTTTGATGGGAAAAGAGTTAGTAAAAGTAAACGAAAACTGGAATGTGCTTACGTGTGTAAAAGAAATGCGCATACAAGCAGAAAACGTAACAAGAGTACATTCGATTTATGTAGTTGATGACGAAAACCGACTCAAAGGAAGATTATCGCTAAAAGATTTATTGACAACATCTACTAAGACACCTATTAGCGATGTTTATATCAAAAAAGTTGATTACGTAAAAGTAAACACCGCCAATACCGAAGTAGCTCGTATCATGCAAAAATACGACTTGGAAGCTATACCAGTGGTTGATGAAATGGGACGTTTGGTTGGTCGTGTTACGATTGATGACATCGTAGACGTAATTAAAGAAGAAGCCGATAAAGATTACCAGTTAGCAGCAGGTATCTCGCAAGATGTAGAAGCCGATGATAGCATTTTGGAACTTACCAAAGCGCGATTACCATGGTTGGTTTTAGCGCTGTTTGGCGGATTTGTATCGGTTGAGTTATTAAGTTCATTCAACTCTGCATTAGAAAATCACAGTACTTTGTTTTTCTTTACACCACTCATTGCGGCTATGGCTGGGAATGTAGGCGTACAATCTTCGGCAATTATTGTACAAGGTTTGGCAAACAATTCCATAAGCGGTTCAATAGTAAAACGATTAATGAAAGAAGTTTCGTTGAGTTTATTAAACGGATTTATATTAGCAATAATCTTATATTTAGGTTGCTACTTTTTGCTTCACGAAGGCGGAAAAATGGGACTTGTAGTATCCATTGCTTTGATTTCTGTAATTATAATAGCTTCTATATTAGGCACATCGATACCATTGATTCTCAATAAATTTGGAATAGATCCGGCTTTGGCTACAGGACCATTCATTACAACCAGTAACGATATTTGTGGTATTTTAATCTATTTTTCGATAGCCAAAGTTATTTTAGGATTTTAAGAGATGGATACCAAAATTGCAATTACTTCTTTTGGTTCTATATCGGCATTAGGGACTGATTCTGATTCGATTTGGCAAAATTATCTTTCCAACAAATCTTGTATTTCTAAAGAAATAATTGGCGAAAAAGAAATATGGGCTTCAAAAATTGATGCGTTTCAAGAAGAAAAAATCAATCAATTACTATTACAAAATCCAAAGTACAAATCGCTCGACAGAACCGTTCATTTGGCAATTATCGCCTCAAGAATTGCTGTTGAAAATGCCGGCTGGAATAACAACACCAATCTTGGTATCAACATCGGATCATCGCGTGGGGCTACCCATCTTTTTGAAAATTATATAGCAGAATTTTTACAAACCGGAAAATCGACAACCTTAGCGTCGCCAACTACCACTTTAGGCAATATTGCTTCTTGGGTTGCATTCGATTTGCAAAGTCAAGGTATTGCTATATCGCATTCAATTACTTGTTCATCGGCATTGCATTCGGTTTTAAATGGTATGGCTTGGCTCAATTCGGGTATGGCAGAAAAATTCGTGGCTGGCGGTAGCGAAGCACCACTTACGCCGTTTACCATTTCGCAAATGCAAGCTCTAAAAATTTATTCTAACGAAGAAGATAATTTTCCGTGTAAAGCATTAGATGCAACTAAGAAAAAAAACACGATGGTTTTGGGCGAAGGCGCATCGGTTTTTTGTTTGGAGAAAAACAACCCCAATGCCTTAGCTTATATTTCGGGTTATGGCTTTGCCAACGAACATATTTCAAATAGCACTTCGATTTCTGATGAAGGTTTGGGCTTTCAGGAGAGCATGAAAATGGCACTTCAAAATCATGATTTAGAAAGTATCGATGCTATTGTACTTCATGCACCAGGAACCATAAAAGGTGATACTGCGGAACAACTAGCCATCGAAAAAGTTTTTGGAAATCATAAACCAATTCTTACCAATAATAAATGGAAAATTGGTCATACATTTGGTGCTTCGGGCGGATTTAGTTTAGAGTTGGCTATATTAATGATACAGCACAGATATAGCATCGAAATTCCTTATATAAGACAAGAAATTTCAAACCGAAAAATAAAAAAAGTATTGGTAAACGCCATTGGTTTTGGTGGTAATGCTGTGAGTATTATAATTGAAAAATAACAACATTATGGAAACTATAAAATACACAAAAGAACTTCCGCCTGCGAAATTGGCTTTTGGAATTATTGGCATAATCCTGTCTGTTTTAGCTCTTATTTATGGTTATATACCAATTTTTCCACTTATTATTGTTTGTTATACATTTATTCGAGAAGGTTCAGAAATTAATCTTCACAACAAAATGTATCGTACCTTTTATTCATTTTTAGGATTTCAGGTTGGAAAATGGAAACCCATACCAAATTTCGAGTATGTTTCGGTGTTTTCAACTTCTGAAACGCAACAAATTAATATAATTTCTGTTCCAGTAAATGTTAAGTCAAAAGTGATTTTGCTCAATCTTTTTTATGGAAATAAACATATAACATTTTATAAAACTTCAGATGCAGATGATGCTTTCAAAGTTGCAAATCACTTTAAAGTTGCTTTGGACATTGATATTTTAGATGCTACAACTCGAGATAAAAAATGGTTGTAAATCTTGCATCGTGTATCTTGTCTCTATTCTCTAAAAAACCTTGTCAAACAAATTTTACCAAAAATTAAGATGTTTTGGAATAATAGTTGTTTCTTTATTAGTACTTTTATAAAAATTAAAACTTTACAATTATGAAAAAAATAATGTTATTATGTGCTTTGTTCCTGTTTTCAAACACATTTTTTGCTCAAGAAGTAAAAGAAACTAAGAAAAGAAAAACCAAAGCAAAAACCGAAAAGGTTAAAGACAAACTAAACAAAGAAGCGCAAAAAGAAGAAAAAGAAGCCAAAAAAGAAGCTGATAAAGAAAAAAAAGCGGCTGAAAAAAAAGCTAAAAAAGCGCAAAAAGATGCAGAAACTACTGGGCCAAAACTGAAAAAAGATGGTTCGATAGACAAGCGCTACAAAAACAATGCTTCTGAAACCGGTGCTGTAAAATCGGCAGAAGGAAAAGCAAAAGCTACGGTAAACAAAACCGAAGCTAAAGTTAAAAAAACACGCACCGGAAAATCGGTAGCGGAAGAAAAAGAAGACATGAAAGAAACAGCGGCTTCCAAAGCAGCTGAGAAAAAAGTAGCCGATAAAGTTACTGGCGAATACAACGGTAAAAAAATATATACAGGGCCACGTGGCGGTAAATATTACATCAACAAAAACGGCAACAAAACCTATATCGACAGAGACTCGCAATAGAAAGTTATCAACAATCCAAAAGCGCAATTTCAAACCCTTGAAATTGCGCTTTTTTTGTGGCTTTACAATGCTGATTCTGCTTTTAACAAAGCAATATATCCACAAAAAGAAAACTTGCATTTGTTTGATAATCAGTTATTTTTAATCACTTATAATTTCTAATTTCAAATTTCAAATTTCCTATGTGGATAAGTTTGACTTTCATTTTTGCGTACAAAGTTGCATTTTTGTAAAAGCATAAAATCAATAAAAAAATTAAGTAAAAAAATGGCAGCTTTAGAACCAATTTTGCAAGAAAACAAAGACCGGTTTGTAATATTCCCTATCAAACATCACGACATTTGGGAATGGTATAAAAAACAAGAAGCCTGTTTTTGGACTGCCGAAGAAATAGATTTACACCAAGACTTAACCGATTGGAACAACAAACTTAATAGCGACGAAAAATACTTTATCAAACATGTTTTGGCGTTTTTTGCCGCTTCAGATGGTATAGTAAACGAAAATCTTGCCGAAAACTTCGTTAGCGAAGTGCAATATCCCGAAGCAAAATTTTTCTACGGATTTCAGCTGATGATGGAAAACATTCACAGCGAAACCTATTCGTTGCTTATCGATACTTATGTAAAAGACGATGCCGAAAAGAACGAACTTTTCCACGCCATCGAAGTATTCCCGGCAATTAAAGAAAAAGCCGATTGGGCATTGCGTTGGATACAATCGCCAAGTTTTGCCGAACGACTAATAGCATTCGCAGCCGTAGAAGGAATTTTCTTTTCAGGCTCATTTTGTTCCATATTTTGGCTCAAAAAACGCGGATTGATGCCAGGATTAACCTTCTCTAACGAACTTATTTCGCGCGACGAAGGCATGCACTGCGACTTTGCCATACATTTACACAAAAACCATATAGTAAATAAAGTGCCAAAAGAACGCATTACCGAAATTCTAACCGACGCATTAGCCATCGAGCGCAAATTCATAACCGAATCATTACCAGCAAGTTTGATAGGAATGAACGCAACACTAATGACACAATATTTAGAATTTGTAACCGATAGATTGTTGGTAGAATTAGGCTGTAGCAAAGTATACAATGTAAGCAATCCGTTCGATTTTATGGATATGATTTCACTGCAAGGAAAAACTAATTTCTTCGAAAAACGTGTTTCCGAATACCAAAAAGCAGGAGTACTTTCCAAAGATGCAGACGGACAAAAAATAAGTTTCGACGCCGATTTTTAGAAACGAATGGCATGGTGCCATTTGCTATACCATATTCCCGCTGTACACTACAATTTTTTGTTTTTTGTCAGGTCGAGCGCAGTCGAGACCAAAGCTAAAAATCAAAAAACAAAAAGATTTCCGCTGCCATCGGGGTTAGTTAGCAAACCATATAAATCTAAGATTAACGATTTAAGATTAACGATTTCAGATTGTTGAGTTAAAGATTTTAGAACCAACTTGAAACCTGAAAAAATTTAAACAATTATAACCCGAAAACAGGAAGGGATTGCTGTTTTCACAAAACCAACACCTATGTACGTAATAAAACGAAGTGGAAAAAAAGAACCGGTAAGTTTCGACAAAATTACCGACCGAATCAAAAAATTATGTTACGGCCTCAACGAAATGGTTGATTCCGTAAAAGTAGCCATGCGCGTTATCGAGGGATTGTACGACGGCGTATCTACTTCAGAATTAGACAATCTTGCTGCCGAAACCGCAGCGTCTATGACAGTAACGCATCCAGATTATGCTTTGCTTGCTGCAAGAATTGCCGTGTCTAATCTTCACAAAAACACCACAAAATCGTTCTCAGAAACCATGAACGATATGTACTATTATGTAAACCCAAGAACAGGAAAAGAGTCGCCACTTATTTCAGATGAAGTACACAAAGTAATCATGGATAATGCCGACTATTTAGATTCTATCATAATATATAACCGAGATTTCAACTACGATTATTTCGGATTCAAAACCTTAGAACGTTCGTATTTATTAAAAATAAACGGCAAAATTGTAGAACGACCACAACACATGCTTATGCGTGTATCGGTAGGAATACATTTAAACGATTTAGAAGCGGTAAAAGAAACGTACGAATTAATGTCAAACAAATTCTTTACACACGCTACACCAACACTTTTCAACGCCGGAACACCAAAACCACAAATGTCTTCTTGTTTTTTATTAACCATGAAAGACGATAGTATTGATGGTATTTACGACACCTTAAAACAAACAGCAAAAATTTCACAATCTGCTGGAGGAATCGGATTATCTGTACACAACGTGCGAGCAACAGGCTCATACATTCGTGGCACCAATGGTACTTCAAATGGTATTGTACCAATGTTGCGTGTGTTTAACGACACAGCCCGTTACGTAGATCAGGGTGGCGGAAAACGCAAAGGAAGTTTTGCTGTGTATTTAGAGCCATGGCATGCCGATATTTACGATTTTCTTGATTTAAAGAAAAACCACGGAAAAGAAGAACTTCGTGCAAGAGATTTATTTTATGCTATGTGGATTCCAGATCTGTTCATGAAACGCGTAGAACAAGACACCACTTGGACATTGATGTGTCCTAACGAATGTCCGGGACTTTGCGATGTGTACAGCGAAGAATTCGACGCGCTCTATTTAAAATACGAAAGCGAAGGAAAAGGCAGAAAAACAGTTCGTGCTCGCGAACTTTGGGAGAAAATTTTAGAATCTCAAATCGAAACGGGAACGCCGTATATGTTGTACAAAGATGCTGCCAACAGAAAATCAAACCAAAAGAATTTAGGTACCATTCGTTCATCGAATTTATGTACCGAAATCATGGAATATACGTCAGAAGATGAAATTGCCGTTTGTAATTTAGCATCGCTTTCGTTGCCGATGTTTGTTGAAAACAACACTTTCAATCACGAATTGTTATACAATGTTACCAAAAGAGTAACCCGAAACCTAAACAAAGTAATCGACCGTAACTACTATCCGGTAAAAGAAGCCGAAAACTCAAACATGCGCCATCGTCCGGTTGGATTAGGAGTACAAGGTTTGGCAGATACTTTTATCAAATTGCGAATGCCTTTTACCAGCGATGAAGCCAAGCAACTAAACCAAGATATTTTCGAAACCATTTATTTTGCTGCAGTTACGGCATCTATGGAAATGGCAAAAGAAGAAGGTCCGTATTCAACATTTGAAGGTTCGCCAATATCAAAAGGAGAATTCCAATACAATCTTTGGGGATTAAAAGACGAAGATTTATCTGGCAGATGGGATTGGACAAGTTTACGAAAAGAAGTGATGCAAAATGGCGTGAGAAACTCGCTTTTGATGGCACCGATGCCTACTGCTTCTACCTCACAAATTTTAGGAAACAACGAAGCATTCGAGCCTTATACTTCTAATATTTACACACGTCGTGTACTTTCGGGCGAGTTTATTGTTGTTAATAAACATTTACTAGAAGATTTAGTAGAACGTGGACTTTGGAACGAAAACCTGAAGCAAGAAATTATGCGTCATAACGGTTCTGTTCAAAGCATTGCGAATATTCCAGATGATTTAAAAGAATTATACAAAACCGTGTGGGAAATGTCTATGAAAGACATTATCGATATGAGCCGTCAGCGCGGTTATTTTATCGATCAATCGCAATCATTAAACCTGTTTATGCAAGATGCCAATTTTGCCAAATTAACATCAATGCACTTCTATGCATGGAAAAGCGGCTTGAAAACAGGAATGTATTATTTGCGTACCAAATCGGCGGTAGATGCTACGAAGTTTACACTTTCAAATGAGAAAAAAGCCGAACCAACACTTACTCAAATCCCAGAAGCGCAGGCAGTTGAAGTTATTGCTCCCAATGAAACGGGCGAAATGACAGCCGAAGATTTTGCGGCAATGGTAGAAAGAGCCAGAAACGCCGGGCCAGACGATTGCGAAATGTGTGGTTCTTAAATATAAATTGAAAAAAACAACGATTTATTTTTCTTCATAACTCCTAAAGATTTCAAACTCTTTAGGAGTTTTTTGATTTTAAAAAATCCCAACTTCTATCTTCCAACTAAAAAAACTATATTCGCAATTCTAATTTCTGAATTCTAACTTCTAATTTCATATGATGCAATGGGAAAAACTCTTGTCATTAAAACGACAAGGCGACACAAGCAAACGGCTACGCATAGACCAAGATGATACACGCTTAGGCTTCGAAGTAGATTATGACCGAATTATTTTCTCGTCAGCGTTTAGAGGATTACAAGATAAAACCCAAGTAATTCCACTTTCTAAAACCGATTTTGTGCACACGCGTCTCACGCACAGTTTAGAAGTTTCGGTAGTAGGTCGCTCGTTAGGAAGATTAGTCGGAAAAAAAATCCTCGAAAAATATCCCTATCTCAAAGAAATCCACGGTTACGAAGCCAATGATTTCGGAGCCATAGTTGCCGCAGCGGCTTTGGCACACGACATTGGAAATCCACCCTTTGGACATTCGGGTGAAAAAGCTATAGGCGAATATTTTGCTATTGGCAATGGTAAAAAATTTAAAGAATTTTTATCAGAAAAAGAATGGCAGGATTTGGTTGATTTTGAAGGAAATGCCAATGGTTTTTCGGTGCTTACAAGTTCAAGACCAGGAATAGAAGGTAGTTTACGTTTAACTTATGCCGTTTTGGGCGCTTTTATGAAATATCCAAAAGAGAGTTTTCCTAAAAAGCCAACACCGCATATTTACGATAAAAAGTACGGTTTTTTTCAAACCGATAAAACGTTTTTCCAAGAAGTAGCACAAGAACTCGGCCTTATACCTAATAAATCCGGAAATGACGTTGGTTATATGCGGCATCCGTTGGCGTATCTGGTAGAAGCAGCCGATGATATTTGCTACACGATTATCGATTTTGAAGACGGCATCAACTTAGGGCTTATCTCGGAAGATTTTGCATTGGAGTATTTTATCAAATTGGTAAAAAACACCATTGATACTAAAAAATTCAACCAACTTACTACCAAAGAAGACCGAATAAGCTATCTTAGAGCATTGGCAATAGGTAATTTAATTCAAGATGCCGTACGCCTTTTTATTGAAAATGAAGAGAAAATACTTACTGGCGAATTTACAACTTCGCTTTTAGAAAAAAGTAAATACAAAGCCCAAATAGATGATATTATCAAGATAAGTGTTAAGAATATTTATCAAAGCAAAGAAGTTATCGAAAAAGAACTTACGGGTTATGCCGTGATTAATAATTTATTAGACAAATTTATAACGGCATATAACAATCAGTACGAAGGAAATAGCAGTAATTATGACCGTTTGCTATTGAAAATTTTCCCCGAAAAACACAATTACGAAAAAGATAATTTATACGAAAGATTGTTACATATTTGTCATTTCGTATCGCTTTTAACTGATGGAAAAGCCTTACTTTTAAGTAAAAACATTTAATGTAATTGTTAAAAATGCAAATAGTTATAAAAAAAAAGATATATTTGACACAACTAAATTCAACCAAAACTCCAAAAATTATACAATGAGGAAAATTACATTAGCAACTTTAGGATTGGTTTCGGCATTTGGATTTTCGCAGAATATTAACTCGAAAATCCAAACGTATTTAAACCAAAACGCACCAAAGTACAACCTTTCTACACAAGACGTTTCAGATTGGTTTGTAGAAAGTGATGGGATTTCGGCACCAAATGAAATTTCCAATTATTACATCAAACAACGCTATCAAGGCATTGAAATTTACAATGCGGTAACCAATGTTTGGGTAAAAAATGATGAAGTAATCAATATGGCAAATCGTTTCCAAGCCAATATTGCTTCAAAAATCAATACAACAACACCAAGTCTTTCGGTAACTCAAGGTTTACAAAAAGCATTTGATAGAGTAAACAATCAAGTTACTGCAAATCTTATTGATCATAAAGGAAATTTTGAATATACCTTTTCAAACGGAGATTTAGAGAATGATCCTATCAAAGCCGAATTGATGTATGTTTCTAAAAACAATCAATTAAAATTAGTTTGGAATTATACCTTCTACACCAAAGATTATAACCACCTTTGGGATATTAGTATTGATGCTGTTTCTGGCGAAGTAGTTTTATTAAATGATATGGTTATCAAATGTAATTTTGATTCGAAAGCACATTCCAAAGAAGCACACGAAAACCATTTTACAAAAGATTTTTATAAAACCTCAGCCTTGCCAGCCAATGTACAAGGTGGTAGTTATAGAGTAATACCTTACAACTATTTTAGCCCAGATGAAACGGCTCGTGAATTAATTTCAAATCCAGAAAACGCCATAGCATCACCAAACGGCTGGCATAACACCAACAATATAGGCGGAACTACAGCCAGTAATATTTTTACCTATTTAAGAGGAAACAACGTTTGGGCAAAAGCAGATTATACCGGAGCTAACGGAATCTCAGCTTCTACTAATTCTACAGCAAATGGATATAGCCCAACAAGTGCTTCGTATGTGTACGACTATCCTTATCCAGGCAAAGGCGTTGCTGCCAACACTTATATAAATGCAGCCACCACCAATTTGTTTTACATGAACAACATTTGTCATGACGTTTGGTACCAATATGGATTTAATGAAGCTTTTGGTAATTTCCAAAAAAACAACTACAGTTTTGGTGCTTCAGGAAATGATTTTGTATATGCTGATGCCCAAGATGGTTCAACTGCTTCAACACCTTCTTATAATAATGCAAATTTTTCTACTCCAATAGATGGAACTAATCCAAGAATGAATATGTATCTATGGAAAGTTAATCAAAAGATATTAACATTAAATAGTCCTTCTGAAATTGCAGGGCAATATTTTGCTTCTGATAATTCTTTTAATCCTGGACATGTAAATCTACCCGTTGCGCCAGCCATGATACAAACTGATTTTGTTTTATATGATGATGGAACTCCTGATGTTGGTCAAACCGATAATGCAGATGCATGTTCAGCCGCTGTAAATGCTACTGCTATCAACGGGAAGATTGTAGTAATACGTCGCTCTACCTCTGTTGCAGATGGTGGAAATCCTTGTACATTTATCGAAAAAGTGAAAAATGCCCAAAACGCAGGCGCCACTGCCGTTATTATTGTAAATAATGTGGATGTTCTTGACGCTAATGGAGATCCCACAGATACGCCTGTAGGAATGAGCGGTGCTGACGCAACAATTACTATTCCAGCGATAGCCATTTCAAAAGTTACAGGAGACCCTATCATAGCAAAATTATTAGCAGGAGAAACAGTAAACGCCAAAATACAATTGCCAGAAGCTTATATAAATGGAGATGGAGATTTAGACAATGGTGTTATTTCACATGAATTCGCACACGGGATTTCTACACGCTTAACAGGTGGAAGAAACAACTCAAGCTGTCTTGGCAACCCACAACAAATGGGAGAAGGATGGAGTGATTGGGCGTCTATGATATTACAAATCAAAGCAGGAGATGTTGGAACTACTCCAAAAGGAATGGCAAACTTTGTTATGAATTTACCTCCCACAGGAGATGGTTTAAGAAATTTCCAATATTCAACTGATATGAGTGTAAACCCATTAACTTATGGCGCCTTAAAAGGAACTTTAACTTATGGGCCTAATGCTGGAACTGCTTATCCTGTTGTTATTACAAGTGACACCCTTGGTGAAATCATAGAAACTCACAATACTGGAGAAGTTTGGGCATCAATGCTTTGGGATTTAACTTGGGCATATATCAACAAATATGGCTTTGATAGCAATATATATACTGGTACAGGAGGAAACAATAAAGTCATGCAAATAGTGCTTGATGCTATGAAATTACAAACTTGTGGCCCTTCTTATATCGATGCGCGTGATGCAATTATAGAAGCAGATCAAATTAAAACAGGAGGACAAGATTATTGTATGATATGGGAAGTTTTTGCTCGTAGAGGATTAGGACAAAATGCACAAGCGGGTGATAACAGTGGAAACATAACCAATATTTACTCATTTGATACTGCAGAAGAAGACTTTACGGTTCCACCAGCTGGCCCTAACTGTACCTTTGGTGTAAACTATTTCGATCACGAAGAATTATTTAGAGTATTCCCTAACCCTACCAACGGCATGCTTAATGTGCGTATTAACGGCTACAACGGCAAAACAAATATCGAAGTAGTTGATATTAACGGTAGATTAGTAAACACATTACGCAATGTAGATTTCGATACCGAAAAAACAATAGACTTGAGCCATTTACAAACGGGTGTTTACGTTGTAAAAGTTACAGGAAACAATGTAAACTACACAGCTAAGTTTATCAAAGAATAACAAAGTCATGTCATTCCGAGCGCAGTCGAGGAATCTAATAAAAAAATCCGTTACGAATTGCGTAACGGATTTTTCTTTTTATAATTGCTGATTTTTGATTTGTCAGTCCGAGCGCAGTCGAGGACATTCACTGAAAACCGATAACTGAAAACCAAAAATCTACTTCTACAAATTCAACAATTTTATATCGCCATTGGCAGTAATAATATAATAGCGGTTGTTTCTAATAATTGTGTTTTTTGGCAACTGATCTTCTTTGAGTTTTATACGAATGGTAATGTCATAAAAAGCCTGAATGGTTGGCTCAGTAATATCCGGATTTACCACAAAATTATGGTCTTTTACTAAGGCTTGGTTGTAATATTGTGTGGTATTCTTTTTTATATTATGCACTTCGCCTTTCGGATCAAAATTAGCATCGGCTTGGGAAAATGCTTGATAGCTTCTATAACTTTCCATAGGATACGACACATTAAAGCCCTCCTGAAGTATTTTTTCTTTTTTATTCAAATCGGTATTCATAATCATCGAATAATTTGCCATTTGATCTTTAAACACTTCTAATGCCTTTTTCTGCATAATGTTGCGCACCATATCAAAATTGGTAGTTACATAATCTACTTTGGCAATGTCATAAATTTCGTTTTTTCCACATATCGAAAGTATTTTATCGAAATCATTATTGTTTTTAAATTTGATTAAAACATTCTTTTTCAATTCAAATCCCGATGGTTTTTCGTTGTATGTTTTCGGATTAAAAATCTTTTTATCCACGCTATAATCATACGTTGGCACAAACGAAATCATATCGGTTTCTATCTGAATTTCTTTGTTAAAAAGATTCAATTCGCGCATCACATTGCCTATTCGTTCGTCCATCAAGCTGGTGGCTTCTTCGGCGGTTTTGCCAAGTTGCAATATCGCAAACGTAGCAATTTGAGAAGTAGCGCGTTCATTATAAATGCCTTTGATGGTAATCACCATTTCGTCTTGGTTGCTCGATGTGGTAGGAATTGTATTCACTCTATTTACAGTATAGCCGCCGCCATAGCCGCCATTCCCATAATCGGCATTTCCCTTTTTGGCATACTCAGCATTTCCCATGTCTTGTGCATTGGTAACATTAAACGCGATTGCTAAAGCGATTGTTGTAAATAATTTCGATTTACTCATGATTTTGTTGTTTTTTTTAGTTCGGAATTCGTGAATCTTTGATTTCATTTTTATAAGTTTTAAGATTAATGATGCAATAGTACAGCAACCTTCAAAAGTGGGTTTGGCAAAACCACTTTCAAGCTACTGTAAAGTTTTTTAACTACATTTACAGTACTTTTACAGTACATTTTCTGAAGAAATTAAAATCAACCGTACTACTTTTGAACGGATTAAAACGAATGACAGAACTCGAAAAATTCCAAAAATTAAAAGAACAGGTGCTTTTGCAGTATCAAGAGCAGTATCCTTTTTTTCGAGGAAATTGGAAAAGTTTTAGCTCGCAAGACATTCAGAATTTAATCGATTTAATCGAAAAAAAATGCAAACAAACCATTAGCGAAAAATGGATTTATACGCATTTGAAACCTGAAAGCAACAGCAAAATTCCACGAAAAGATATGCTGAATATTTTATCGGAATTTGTGGGATATTCGGGTTGGGACGAGTTTGTTTTTGAAGAAAAAGAGTCGGTTTTGACTACAGCAACTAAACCAAAATCAAACAAAAAATGGTGGTTGCTTTTATTATTGCCATTGGTTTTATTTATTGGATTTTTATTAAAAAAAGAACCCGAAAAACCCAAAACCATTGAAATAAACAATGAGTTTACCAACGAAAATATTAAAGACGAAGAAGTAAAAGTTTATCAGGTTGAAGATTCTGTAAAGCAAGAATTAGTCATAAAAAACGGCAAAGTAGAAGTAACAAATACCCATGACAAAAAAACAAAATTGGTTGTAGAAAGTCCGTTTTACAAACCCAAAACAATCCCTATAAACAACACCACAGAATCGCCAAAAATAGCCTTAAAACCCAATGATTACGCTATGATGTTAAAAGCATTTATGCTCAGCGACATCAAAGATTGGCAAACCAGAAAAGAACAAGTAAACAAAATATTATCTGATGATTTAGAGGTTATTGTAATGCTAAAAGACGATTTGGGTTATGAATATTTTAATAAAAATGAATTTTCGCAAAAGTTAATTGTACCAACGCCATCATTGAAAAAAATGAAAATTATCGAAATAAAAAATGATGAAAAAGATAAAATTCAATTCATTAGAATTAAACAAGAATAATATGGTTAAGTATCTAGTTTTTATTGTTCTTTTTTGTTGTAGCCTTCTTATGCAAGCGCAATCAGTTTCTTTGGAAAAAAAAGACACGCATGAAAGCAAAAAAGCCGCAAACATTTCGCTAAACCAAAAGTTTTCTGCCAAAGTTTTGAATGCGTATCAAGAAAATTCCAAAACCAAAATAGAAGATTTGTTTTCTTGTTTTCAAATGCTTACCGATGCGAGTTTGCCTGATGATTTAAAGAAAGAAATTGTAAAAAATATTAATTTGGCTTATAAAAATCCGAACGAAATGGTTGTTGATTTTACATCTAATTCATTAGAAAAGATTCCGTTACAACAACTTATTGAAAGGCTTTTAATTTCGGAACCTATTTTGTTTTCGGTTTCAAAAGATGCAGATTATAATTCGGTTGATTTTCAAAGTTGGCAAACAGCCTATAGTGTTGTAAGAACTAAATCGGGAATACAAACTAAAATGAACATAACACAAAAAGTGTATTTTTATGAAATGCCAAAAACCTTTGGTTCAACATACAAAGTGGTTTTGACTACTTTTTTAGGCGCGATGTAGTTGGTTTAAACATTACTCATTTCAACTCCATACGCTATTGCCGCTTTTAGCACATCGATATTAATATCTTGTAAGGTTTTAAATTTAATGCAATAACCGGTTACACTGGCTTTTCCAATAGTGTCTGCACACAAATTTGCTAAGGCATTCTTATCTTCGATACCAAGAATGTAAACCGATATTCCAGTAGTATTAGCACTCATGCCAATTTGAAAAAAATCTCTTGTCTTACCATTAGCATAATGAATGGTATATAAGCCGTAGCCAATTGTAGGATTACTAACTGTTTTGTGTTCGCTGTTTTTTCCATCATCAAACCAAAGTTTTCCATTAGGCAAAATTTGAAGAATTTGCCGATGCAATTCTTGCATTTCGCTACGTTTGGGTTCGGTTTGGCTGGATATGTTTTGTTGTATTTGTTCCTCGATTGTCATTTTAAGATAGATAAAGTACTACTTTTTGGTACCTTTCGAATTTTCGGGTTTTTTGAAAATAGCTGGCGAATCTATAATAGAATCTAAAGGTTTTGCCATAGCATCCTGAGTAACATCTTCTGGCAAACCTGTGGCTTCTTGTATTGGTTTTGCTGGTGCTATTTTTTGTTTTACAATTATGGCATTATTCAATACAAAAGGCATAGACATTGCCCATTCTGGTCTATTGGCAACAGCCAATTTTTTGTTTGAAAGTAAATCAAAAGAGCTTTCTATCAATTCCAAATCTAAATCGTTGGTTGCCAAAACAGAAAATTCTAAAGTAAGAGGCATATTGTTTTCTACATAATAGCTTATGATTTTGTTGGAATCATTAGCGTTTATAATATTGCTTTTTATGTTGAGTGATGTTACACCATTTGCCACTAAATCATCGAGTTCGGTTTCATTTTTGTTGAAAATATCATAGCGATTTACTTTTCGATTTGGATAAATTACAATCTTTAAAAAGCGCTGTACACCAACTACCGAATCTTTTTCAAAAACCACCGTTGGTTTTGCAATAGCAATGTTTGGCGCTTTTTTCATAAACGAAAATTCGGTTTGATACTTACTGTATAATTTATTGGTATTTAATGTTGTGGCAGTTTTTGGGTTTTTGCCCAACTTGCTTTCAATCCAAGAATCCAAAGTTTTATTATAGGTTACCCAATACGATTGATTGGTGTCGCCATCATGGTAATAAACCAAACTATTAGGCTTTGGCGAATTGGTTGTAAAACTCGATTGTAAATGCGCCACAACCAATAATCCTAATGCAACTACAAAACAAAGTATTGCCCATGATCTTTTGTTGGCAAAAGAACCCAAAATTGGTAATAATAATACAAATGCCATTACCAAAAGCATACAGCTTGCAAATACAATTTTCAATCCCAATCCTACCGGAAACATGGTAAGAAATGGAACTAATAAGAATAAAATGGGCAATGCCAAAATAAGATTTATTAAAGCGTTGGCTTTTTCAAAAAACACAAAAAAACCGAGCATGAGTACACTGCTTATTACTGGAATAATTAAAAAACTAGCTCCCTGCAAGTAAAACGCCAATACGGCACAAATAATAAACCAAAACAACAATGGGAAAATCATTTTGCTATAGCCTTCGTTTTTCTCATTATCCTTGTGATAAATTATAAAACAAACGCCCATTGCCATTGCCAAAAACGCATAAATATACCAATGTCCGTTATACGGAAATCCTTGAAGTATGTCTTGATATTCTGGGTAAATTAGCTTAATAAGTTGCCACAAACCAAATCCTAAAATTCCCGAAATTAAAAAAGCTAACAAGAACAAGATTAAGCCGCGTATCATTTTATCTACATACAAAACTCGTTTGGCTAACCCTACAAATATGAAAAACAAGAAAAGTAACAAGCCAATTCCTATCATTGGTAAAATCCAACTATTTGGATAATGACAAAATAAATTCGAAAAATTAAAATAAACCGAATCAGTTTTTGAGTTTAATTTTGATAAATCGGCTTGCGCAAAATAAGTAAGCAATGGCATAAGATAAGAACCTTGTTGTGCCAACGATTTTCTATCAAGATTTTGTGCATTATCTTGTTCGGTATGATAATTAAAATGATTATCAATAAAAGCAAAATTAAACCCTTGAATTTTATTTTTCTCTCTAAAAACAGTCAAATCGGTATCGTTGGGCAACATTTTGTAAATAGAATACATAAGCGAATTACTCGCTGGATACCCTACTCCTGCACTTCCAAAATGAGAAACCATTGCCGAGTTTCCGTTATTGGTTTCCATTAGCATATAACTATTTCCGGCGGTACCTCGTGCTTCAAAATTGAGTGCTAACCCTATACTTTTTGCCCACTTATGCTGCGTACAAAAAAGCGCCGCACCATTTAGCCCAATTTCTTCGGCATCAGTAAATAAAATAATAATATCGTTCTTGTTCTTATTGGTTCCATTTCTGTAGGTACGAATTCCTTCTAAAATCGTGGCAATACCGCTGGCATCATCGGCTGCGCCTTTCGAAAAAGTGTGTGGCGCACTGTCGTAATGCGATAATAAAAGAAGTGCTTTACTGTTATTTGTCCCAGGAATTTTAGCAATGATGTTTTTTGAATACACCAAAGTTCCCTTTTCGGTCATGGTAAATCCTTCTTGTATTGTTGGTTGTAGCCCCAATTTTTTCATTTCGGCTACAATCAGTTGTAAAACTTTGTCGTGGTTTACAGAACTTACGTAGTGCGGTTTTTGGCTTATTTTTTCTACCAAACGCATCGCTCTCGAAGGCGAAAATTCGGTTAGTGGTTTTTCGTTTATAGTATCGAAAGTTGGTTGCGAAAAATAATTATTGAGATATAATACAAGAAAAAGTATCAAAAGCAGTATAAAACTTTTTGCAAACGAGTAACTTTTTTTCATGAATGAAAATTTAAATACAATGATTTGCTAAAAATCACAAAAAATTAGCATAAATCAAAATAATTTCGGGAAAAAGTAAACTTTTGTCAGGAAAAGTGTCAAGAATGTAGATTTTATTCTACATTAATGTAGAAGTAATTATCGAAAAGTTTCTTTTTAAAAAATTGAAAAAAAACAAATTGAATTTGGGTTAAAAAATAAAAATTCTCGCAACCAATTATTTTTTAAACGAGTCAATTATAGCATCTAAATAATCATCTATTGATGAAAAAGAAAACGATAATGCATTTATCAATTTTTGACTTGATAAATTTTCACTTTTTACCAGCGAATATGCACTTTCTCGAGATAATTTTCGTTTTGTAAAAAACAATTTTGAAGCCAACCAATCGAGTCGCCAAGCAAGTTTAAGTAAAGTATAACTGGCTTTGGTTTTGGGTTTTTTTGCCCCTAACCTATCGGCAACTTTGTAGATGATGTCTTTGTATGAAATATTCACTGCAACCACAATAAATCGTTCGTTGTTAATAGATGATTCCATGAGTTGATTCATGATTTTCACCAAATCTGTAACTGCTACATAACCTGTTGAGCCATCGGTATAAAAAGGCATTCCTCTTATTACATTATAAAACAAAGCGCCGCTTCCTTGCGATTTATCCCAATTTTCGGGATATGGCCCTAAAATAATTCCCGGATTTACAACCACAACATCTACGCCTTCTTGTTGAGCACGCCACACTTCCATTTCGGCACCGTATTTTGTAATGCGGTAATCGCTTAATAAAGCCTGCGGATTCCACAGCGATTCTTCGGTGATAACCGATTCGTGTTCGGCAAGCTCGCCCAGTGCTGCAATAGAGCTCACGTGGCAAAGTTTCGAGACATTTTTGGCAATACAAAAATTAACGATGTTGGCGGTTCCTTCAATATTTACTTTTCGGAGTTGCTCTTCATCATTAGGATTAAAAGAAATAAATGCTGCACAATGATAAACTTTTGTAACACCAACAAACGCATTTTCAAGACTTGGAACATCAAGAATATCGGCTTCAAGCCACACTATTTTTGGGAATAAATCAGCTTTCCCATAATAATCAAAAAGCGATTGGGTTTTGGCTATTTGCTTAGCATTTCTATAAATAGCTCGTACAGATTCGTTTGAGTTTTCTGTTAAAAAAAGCATCAAATGTGCACCTACCAATCCAGTTCCGCCAGTTACTAATATCATAGGGCGAAAATACAAAATTTTATGCTGCTTTCTTTTGTCATTTTTCTTTTAACTATTTCTTTCATTAGGTTAATAATTTATCTTTGCCAAAATTTTTAAGAAATGAACAATATAGTAGAAGAATTGAAATGGCGCGGTTTATTCCACGACATGATGCCCGGAACCGAAGAACAACTCCTAAAGGAAGTTACTACGGCGTATATAGGTTTTGACCCTACCGCCGATTCATTGCACATAGGCAGCATGGTTCAAATATTATTATTGGTTCATCTTAAAAATTTTGGACACAAACCCATTGCTCTTGTTGGTGGCGCAACAGGAATGATTGGCGATCCGTCGGGTAAAAGCGACGAAAGAAATCTTTTGAACGAAGAAACGCTAAACAAAAATGTAGCCGGTATAAAAGCGGTTCTTTCTAAATTTTTAGATTTTGATTCTAAAGATGAAAATGCCCCGATTTTGGTAAACAATTACGATTGGATGAAAGATTTCTCTTTTATTGCTTTTGCTCGCGATGTTGGAAAACGCATCACAGTAAACTACATGATGGCAAAAGATTCGGTAAAAAAACGGCTTAGCGGCGAAGCCGGTGCAGGTATGAGTTTTACTGAGTTTACCTATCAATTAATTCAAGGATACGACTTTTATCATTTACATAAAAATTATAACTGTGTACTCCAAATGGGCGGTAGCGACCAATGGGGCAATATCACTACGGGTACAGAATTGGTGCGTCGTATGAATGATGAAGGCGCGAAAGCTTTTGCGCTTACCACACCATTGGTTACCAAAGCCGATGGTTCTAAATTCGGAAAATCGGAAGGTGGTAACATTTGGCTGACCAAAGACAAAACTTCGGTATATAAATTTTATCAATTTTGGTTGAATAGCTCAGATGCCGATGCCGAAAAGTATATTAAGATTTTTACATTTATCGATCAAAACACCATAAATGAGTTGATTGCCGAACATCAGCAAGCGCCACATTTGCGTATTTTACAAAAGCGATTGGCAGAAGAAGTTACGACTTTTGTACACGGAAAAGAAGAACTCGAAAAAGCCATTTTTGCTTCGGGCGCCAAGTTTGCCAACGATATGGAAGCCATGAAACAGCTTGATGACCAAACATTATTGGATATTTTTGATGAAAAAGACCGCTTTGTATTACCAAAAAGCGAATTATCTGCTGGCTTGGATATGATTGCGGCATTGGCTGCCAAAACAGGATTTTTACCATCGAATAGCGAAGCTCGAAGAGAATTAAAACAAAATGCCATATCGCTCAACAAACAAAAAGTTGGAGAAGAGTATACCATTACCGAAAATGATTTAATCAATCAAAAATTTGTAGTCTTACAAAAAGGAAAGAAAAACTTCTATCTTATTGTAGTAGAATAAATTATATTAATAATACTCTAAAATAACGTAAGTATTTGTTAATGCTTACGTTTTTTTTTTGCTATGTTCCCAACCTTTTTGTCATAAAATGTATCTTTATATGAAAAAGAAGTTTTTATGAAAAAATTCAAACTAGTAATAGAAAAACCTTGCGATGCCAATTTGCAAGAGATGCAAAAAACTTGTGCTGGTTTTTATTGTAAATTATGTAACAAAGATGTTTATGATTTTAGGACTTCTACAAAAAAAGAAATCAATACAACATTAAGTCAATCCAATTATAACATATGTGGTATTTATAAAACCAATCATATAGACAGTTTTTTTAAACTACGATTGCCACTAAAATTCTTATCGCTATTAAGTTTAATTTACTCTAAAGAGTTATTTGCTCAAGAAAATTCAAGCACAACGATTCCTGCTAACACGATACAAAATGGAAATATACCCGAAAACAGAATTGTTATGGGTATGACTAGAAAAGTACATAAAGAAAACATGTTTTATTTGAATATTCAAGGTTACTTGATTAATAATTCTTTAGAAAACGCAAAAGATTTTGGCAAACTTTCCCTTTATATATATGGTGCAACACAAGATGCTCATTTGGATAAGAATGGAAAATTTGATATACAAATTGAAATTGAAAAAGAATTTACAAACTTATATGTCGTTATTACATATGATAAAAAAAGTATTTCAAAAGCAGTGCCTTTTGATAGTTCAAAAATTTCTGACAATCATTACAATATGAATATTTATGTAACAAAAGAAGACTTCAAACAATTAATAGACTAACATTGCTATGAAAAAATTCAAACTATCAATAGAAAAACCTTGCGATGCCAATTTGCAAGAGATGCAAAAAACCAATGATGGCTTTTTTTGCACAATGTGTACCAAAGAAGTGGTCGATTTATCAAATTTGTCGCAATACGAAATTTCAAAATTCATATCCGAAAACAGAAATAATTCTATTTGTGCCAGAATGAAAACGACGCAACTCAATGTAGAATTTGACTTGATTGAACAAGCAAAAATTAATCGTGGGTTTAAATACGCTGCTGTTGCGGCTTCGGTTTTGGCAGTGTCGAGTTTGCAAGCGCAGGACACTAAATTATCACACAATACACAAACCGAACAAACAAGCTGCAAAACCAATATTAAAGGCAAAATTGCCATAAAAAAACCCGAACAAAACAGCGAATACACTTTTGTTTTTTATGGAAAAATCATCAACAAAGACACCAAAAAACCATTGTCTTTTAAAGATTACAAAGATTTACAATTGAGCATTACTTACGGAAGTGATGTGAAATACGATGCCAAAACAGGAAATTTTAGCATCAAAATGTTGGTGCCAAAAGACACCGAAAATTTGGAAATTTGGATTTACAATCAAGATAAAAACTGGAACGAACAAATTCCTTTTTCGGCAAAAAACATTAAAAAAGGAAAATACAAACACAACATTTTAGTAAGTCCAAAAGAATTTCAAAACATGCACATTGCCGGCGGTTTAGGAATAAATTATCCTATAGAAAAACCAGAAAAATAAGTCTATAATACTTATTTGAAGGCTATTCAAAAGTTGTCAAATCTTATAATCAATAAAAAAAAACAAAAATCACAACATGAAAAAATCACTCTTTATATTACTCGTTTCGGCACTAAGTTTTGCACAGAAACCTATTTTTACAACGGCAAAAATAAAAGCCGCAACCGTATATTATAACGCTGCCGAACTTACACAAACTACTTCGGTAAATTTGCCAGCAGGAACATCAGAAATTGTCGTGAAAAATGTTGCTAATTATCTCGATGAAAACACTGTGAAAATTGGTGCGCCAAGTAATGTTACAGTGCTCTCGGTTCAGTTTACCGATGATTATATTTCGGAATATGAAATTGATGAAAAAAATCCGGCTATAAAAAAAGTAAGAGATAGCATTACCATTGTTCAAAAAGAAATCAAAAAAACACAAATTGACATCTATTCACATCAACAAACTATTGCTTTACTTGATGAAAATAATACTGTTGCTGGTTCTCAAAACGGTTTAAAAGTGGAAGAACTCATTAAGTTGGTTGATTATTATAAAAATAAAAGAACGGAACTTGACAATGCGGTTGAAACTTTAAAAGAAAAAGAAACAAAACTCAACAAAAAATTAACTTCGTTAAATGCAAAATTGGAAATTAGCGAGAAGAAAGAAGAGAAATCTTCAAATGGGAAACTGGTTATTCAAATAATGAACGAAGTAGCAGGCACAACCAATTTGGATATCAATTATATTACCAACAATGCATCGTGGCGACCATTTTACGAATTGCGTGCCGATAGTGTAAAAGACCCTATCAATATGCAATACAAAGCGCAAGTGTCACAAAACACAGGTGTTGATTGGAAAAAAGTAAAACTCACACTATCAAGCGGAAACCCAAATCAAAACAATGTTGCACCTATATTAAATGCGTGGTTTTTACGATATGGCTATGACTATTATCAAAATAATAATGGTTACATCCAAAACAGAATTCAAGGAAAAGCTTCTGGGCTTAAATCAAATGATGATGGTCGTGATAAATTGCTCGAAAGTGTTGTGATTACTGCAAATTCATCAATTTCAAGACATACAACTGTAAACGAAAACCAGCTAAATGTGTCGTTTGATATAGATATTCCGTATGATATTTTATCGAATGGAAAAGCACACAGCGTAGCGATGAAAGACATAAAATTGCCAGCAAATTACAAATATTATGCTGCACCTCGTGCCGATAAAGACGCTTTCTTGTTAGCAGAAATCGATGATTATTCAAAATACAATTTGTTACCAGGCGAAGCTAATATTGTTTTTGAAGGATTGTACGTAGGAAAAACCACAATTAATCCGAACCAAACGCAAGATACATTAAATCTTAGCATGGGTCGCGACAAAAAGATTTCGATCAAGCGCGAAAAAGTGGTTGATAAATCGGGAACTAAATTCCTTTCGGGCTACAAAGAGCAAACATTTACCTACGACATCACCATTCGTAACAACAAAAAAGAAAGTATCGAAATGTTGCTCAAAGACCAATATCCAATTACTACCGATAAAGAAATCACCGTTGAAGTTTTAGACAATGGCAATGCCAAAATAAACGAAGAAACCGGAATTATGACCTGGCAACTCAAGCTCAATAGCAATGAAACCAAGAAAATTAGGATAAGCTATAAAGTAAAATATCCAAAAGATAAAATCATAGATAATTTATAAATTCCAAAAAGAGCCGTTCTTGTGAATGGCTCTTTTTTTTAAACATCTGTATTATAGTTTTTTATAATTCGTTATATTTGTTACAAAACAACCAATTATGAAAAAAATAACTACCCTATTTATTTGTTTTATTCTCTATTTTACAAACGCTCAAACCATAGCCCTACAATCATTTGCCACAGGATTTAGCAGCCCTGTAGAAATAACCAATGCTGGAGATACACGCCTATTTGTAGTAGAACAAGGCGGATTGATAAAAGTTGTGAATGCCAACGGAAGTGTCAATGCAACGCCGTTTTTAAATGTTGCCTCGCTCATAAGTTCGGGCAGTGAAAGAGGTTTGCTTGGCTTAGCCTTTCATCCCAATTATGCAACCAATGGCTATTTTTTTATCAATTATACTAATACATCAGGCAATACCGTTATCGCTCGCTATAGTGTAAGTGCCAACCCTAATGTGGCGAATACAACGGGTACTATTTTAATGACTATTACACAACCGTTTTCAAATCACAATGGCGGTACTTTAAAGTTTGGACCTGATGGTTATTTGTACATCGGAATGGGTGATGGCGGAAGCGGTGGCGATCCTGGAAACAGAGCGCAAAACATCAATGAGAATTTAGGAAAAATGCTCCGTATTGATGTGAATGCCACAGTTGCTCCTTTTTACACAAGTCCAAGTACCAATCCGTATGTAGGAGTTGCAGGAAATGACGAAATTTGGGCAGTAGGTTTGAGAAATCCATGGAAATTTTCGTTCAATAGAGTAACAGGCGATTTATGGATAGCCGATGTAGGACAAAGCGCTATGGAAGAAATTGACAAAGTAACGAATCCATTACCAACTGCAATAAATTTTGGCTGGCGTTGTTACGAAGGAAATAATACCTATAACACAACTGGTTGTTTGGCAGCAAGCAACTATACATTTCCATTTGTGCAATATGCACGCACGGGTGGAGCTTGCTCGGTAACAGGCGGTTATGTATATACAGGAAGTACTTATCCAAATTTTCAAAACAAATACTTTTTTACCGATTATTGCGATGATAAAATTCGAATGGTAAACACTTCTACAGGAGCTATGACAACAACAACTTCTTTTTCTGGTAACAATTTTGTGTCTTTTGGAGAAGATAGTACAGGCGAGCTTTATCTTGCAGGAATTACTTCGGGAACAATTTTTAAATTAACCGATACCTCTATGGGAATTGCAACTGTTGAAAAAAACGGATTTACAATTTATCCAAATCCTGCTAAAGAAATCATTACAATTAAAAGTGCGAAAGACAATCCGGCCACTCAATTAGATTTATACGATTTGACAGGAAAATTACTTGTAACAAAAAAATTAGACAAACAAATCGAAACAACAGTTGCACTAAACACTTTGTCGAAAGGCATGTATTTAATTACCGTTTCAACAACAAACGGAACCAGTTACAGCGATAAATTAACGATTGAATAAATCAGCTAAATTGACATTAAGTTCAAACTGAAAACAGACAACCGAAAACGGACAACAGTATCACGGCGCCGGATTTGGGAATTTTTCTTGTATTTTATTAATATCCGAAAGTATCGCATCAGAAAGAGTAACTTCCATTGCGTCGATATTTTCTTTTAATTGATGTAAAGAAGTTGCACCAATGATATTCGCTGTTAAAAACGATTGCTGGTTTACAAAAGCTTGCGCCATTTGTACCAAAGTCAAACCATTATCTTCGGCTAATTGTTTGTAAAGTTTAGTAGCTTCGTAACAATTAGGATTCGTATATCGAGAAAAATGTGGAAACAACGTCATGCGTGCATTTTCTGGAAAACCTTGCAAATATTTTCCTGAAAGAAACCCAAATGCCAATGGCGAATAAGCTAAAAGACCAACATTTTCGCGCATACACATTTCCGAAAGCCCAACTTCAAAAAGGCGGTTAAGTAACGAATACGGATTTTGTATTGTGGCAATTCGTGGTAAATTATTCTTTTCGCTTTCTTGTAAAAAACGCATCACACCATACGGATTTTCATTCGAAACGCCGATATGTTTTATTTTTCCTTCTTGAATCAATCCTTCAAAAACCGTTAGCACTTCGCAGATATTATCTTGCCATTGTGTATCTATTTCAGAAACTCCACGTTTGCCAAACATATTCATCACACGCTCTGGCCAATGCATTTGATACAAATCGATATAATCTGTTTGCAGGTTTTTTAAACTTAAATGTACTGCTTCGATAAGACTTTTTTTAGAAAAATCAAGCGGTTGGCGTATGTAATCCAAACCACGATTTGGACCAGCAATTTTGGTGGCTATTACTAATTTTTCTCTTTCTGAAATGCCAATTTTCTGAATCCAACTACCAATATATTTTTCGGTATTACCAAAAATTTGGGCATTGCCACCTATCGGATACATCTCGGCAGTATCTATAAAATTAATACCTCTGGACACCGCATAATCCAGTTGTTCATGCGCTTCGGCTTCTGTGTTTTGGTTCCCAAAAGTCATGGTTCCCAAACATATTTTACTTACTTGTTTTGTGGTAGATGGCAGCGTAGTGTATTTCATATCGAAAAAATAATCGGTGCAAAAATAGTATTTCTGTTGGTTTGATTTGTAAAACTATTCAAAACAAAAGTGGGTTTTGTAATAATTGTTTAATTTTACAAACTTTGTTACAAGATATGAAAGCATTATTGCTCGAAGACGATTTAGTTTTATCAAAAGAAATTGTTCAGTTTTTAAACCGAATGAGCATTGATTGCGATACCGTTTTTGACGGTGAAATTTTCTTTCGTCAGCAAAAAACCAACAACTACGACATTTATCTATTGGATATTAATGTTCCAAAAATTAATGGTTTTGATGTTTGTAAAATCATACGCGAAAAAGATAAAACCACACCAATTTTGATGCTCACAGCCTATAGAGATATTCAGGATAAATTAGATGCATTTAATGTTGGTGCCGATGATTATCTTGTAAAACCTTTTCATTTTGATGAACTTTTTGTACGGATACAAGCTTTGGTAAGAAGAAGTATTTTACCTCAAGAAAATCATGAAGTTATTACCATTTCTAATCTGGAAATTGATTTAAAAGAGCAAACAACCAAAAGAAACGGAATAAAAATAGAACTCACACCCAAAGAATACCAGCTACTTTGTGTTTTGGCAAAAGCTCAAGGCAGAACACTTTCTAAACAATCTATTTCTGAACAAATGTGGGATAACCATTTTGATAGTAATTTAAACACTATTGAAGTGTATATCAACTTTTTACGAAAAAAGATTGATAAGAACGCAGACCAAAAATTGATTCATACCAGACCTGGATTTGGTTATTATCTTGGAGTAGAATAATGACACTAAAAAGAAAAATTGCTATCAATGTTTCAATTGCTTTTTCGATACTTTTCGGATTGGCAGCTACCTATATTTATATAAGTTTTTCTAATTTTAGAAAAGAAGAATTTGAAGATCGACTTGCCGAAAAAGCACTCACTACAGCAAAATTGCTTTTGGAAGTTAAAGAAGTTGATTATAAACTACTTAAACTCATAGATCAAAATACAATAAATAAATTGTACAACGAAAAAACATTGGTTTTCGACGGTCAGTATAACTTGATTTACAGAAGCTTAGATAATTATAGCATTAGTTATAACAAAAGTGATTTAATATTGCTTAATAACGAAAAACGATTTTATAAAACAAATGGCGACAAAGAATTGCTTGGTATTTATTTACCATTAGAAAACGGCGATTATTATGTGCTTATTTCTGCCGAAGACAAATACGGGTATTCCAAAATGCGCTATCTTTTGTATTCATTATTGGTTACATATGTAATAAGTATTGCCTTGGTTTGGCTACTTACTTATTTCTTTATAAAAAAATTGTTGCGCCCATTAGACGAATTTCAAAACAATATTACTTCAATTACTGTCAATCGGCTAAATGCACATCTTGTTGAAAGCGATAGCCAAAACGAAATCAATTTATTAACTAAGGCATTCAACAAAATGCTAAATCGACTGGAAGAATCATTTAATACCCAAAAAGAATTTACATCGAATGCATCACATGAATTGTACACACCGCTTACAAGAATTTCATTACAATTAGAAAATCTTATCAATCAAGAAGGACACAACGAAAACACGTTAAATTATTTAAAAAACATTAATAACGATGTGCATCAAATGGCAGATTTAATTAATTCACTTTTAATTCTTGCCAAGATAAACCAAGACGAAATCAGGAAAAAATTTGAAATTATCAGAGCCGATGATTTGATATTTGACGCTTTTAATCAGATGAAAAAAAATTATCCCGATTTTACACTTCATTTTGAAATACAAGACAATCCCGATATTGACAGTAATCTTGAAATACAAGGAATAAAATCGTTGCTTACGATTGTTATTCTCAATCTTTTTAAGAATGCTTATCTCTATTCGCAAGACAAAAAAGTTGTAGTCATTATTTCGCAGCTGGATACAAATACTACCGAAATAATAATTACAAACAAAGGAAATACACTTACCAAAGAAGAACAAAGTAAGATGTTTAATGCTTTTGCCCGTGGAAAAAATGCCACAAACATTCAAGGTTCGGGCTTAGGACTTCGCATCGCAAAACGCATTCTCGATTACCATCAAGCAAAGATTACTTACCATACCGAAAGTAATGAGAACGTTTTTAAACTTACGTTTGTTAATCAAATTTAAGTTTTATTTAAGCCCAAGCAAAGCTAAATTTAAGCCTAAGTTCAAAATTTTGTACCGTAAAATTATACGGTATGCGATTCTTAAAACAAACACTTTTCTTATTGCTTTCGTTGCCAATAGCTGCGCAACATCTAACTCTCAAAGAATATGAAAGCCAATTCGTAGATAAAAATTTATTGCTTTTAGCAACACATTTCAACATTGATATTGCTGATGCTCAAATAGTGCAATCTAAAATTTGGGATTTGCCACAAGTTGGTTTTGAGATTAATGCATGGTCTCCAAACACCGATTCAAAATTTTTTAATGTGGGGAAAGAAGGCGAAAAATCGGCTTATATACAGCAACTAATTCATATTGGCGGGCAACGAAAAAATCAAATTGCGCTTTCTAAAGCCAATGCCGAAATTACCAAACTCGATTTTGACCAACTGCTTCGCGAACTCAAATTTCAGCTTAGAACAGGATATTTTACTATCTATTTTGACTCACAATCAATTACAGAAATTGATAAACAGCTCACCAATTTAAAATCGCTTATTGATGCGTATTCTGTGCAAACGCAAAAAGGAAATGTTTCGCTCAAAGATTTGGTTCGTCTTCAAAATTTGTATTTGAGTTTGAAAAACGACAGAATGAATTTGATGAACGATATTATCGAAAACAAAAAAATGGTATTGTTACTTTTAAATACAACCGATAACGATTTTAAACCAACACCAACTAGTGAAGAAATTCAAAAATATCAGAACCAAATTCTATATAAATTAGAACAATTACAAACGATGGCATTAGAAAATCGTCCTGATTTTTTAAGAAGTCAAAAAATTATTGATGCCGACAATCTGAATATAAAATTACAAAAATCACTTGCAATACCCGATGTTACGCTTGGCGCAAGTTACGACCAAAGAGGCGGAGCTTTTAACAATCAAACCAATTTAACCCTTGGTGTGCCTTTGCCTTTATGGAACAAAAACAAAGGAAATCTCAAAATTGCCAAACTACTGTTGGAGCAAGACAAAATGCAAAAAGACCAAAAAACACTCGAAGTAAGCAATGAAGTAAATGCTGCTTTTCAGAAATATTCTGAACAAAAAAGCAGTTTCGAATCGGTAAGAAGTCCAATTCCCAACGATTTAGAAACGGTTTATCAAGGTGTTTATACTAATTTCTCCAAACGAAATATAAGCATTCTTGAATTTACAGATTTCTTAGAAAGTTATAATCAAAGTATTATCACATTAAACCAAATTTATAAATCATTTGTAAGCAGTTGCGAAGAATTAAACTATACCACTGCTTCTAAACTCTTTTAAATTCCTAATCATGAAAATAGCACTTTATAAATTCTTACCCATTGTTGTCCTAACATTTTTAATGGTTTCTTGCAAAAAAGAGCAAGAGGAATCCAACACAAAAGAGAAATTTACTATCTCCGATATAATGATGAAATCCACAACTTTCGCCACCGTAAAACCCGAAATGTTAAAAAATGAACTTCGCTTTTTTGGAAAAATTTCTGCGGATAAAAATAAAATGATTGAGGTTTACCCAGTAGTTGGAGGCAACGTTGAAAAGGTGTATGTAGAACTTGGCGATTATGTAAAAAAAGGACAACTACTTGCTACAATAAGAAGTACCGAAGTTGCGGGCTACGAGAAAGAATTACAAGATGCACGAAGCCAAGTGCAAGTAGCAAAAAATGCGTTACGTGTTGCACAAGAAATGTATCAAGGAAAACTCGTAACCGAAAAAGATGTTATACAAGCCAAGAACGATTTGAGTATAGCGCAATCTCAATTAAACAGAATGAATCAAACTTATAAAATATACAACCTCAAACCAGGTTCTATATACCAAGTGGTTTCACCAATTAGCGGCTATGTAATCCAAAAAAACATTAACCAAGACATGCAACTTCGAAGCGATAGAACCGATAATATTTTTGACGTTGCCGATACCAATGATGTTTGGGCAATAGCCAATGTTAATGAAAGCGACATCAATATGGTTTCGTTAGGAATGAATGCCACTATTTCAACATTATCAAATTCGGATAAAAAGTTTTATGGAAAAGTAGATAAAATATTCAAAATTATTGATCCAGAAACCAACGCCATGAATGTTCGTGTTGTTTTAAATAATTCGGCGGCACTACTCGTACCCGAAAGTAAAGCAACGATAAACATATCTTATAACGAAAACAAATCCATGCTTGCCATACCTTCATCTGCAGTAATTTTTGACAACAATAAAAATTTTGTAATGGTTTATAAATCAAGAGAAAATCTTGAAACTCGCCAAGTTGAAGTCTACCGCCAAGTTGGAGATATTGCATACATATCAGGCGGATTAAAAGAAGGCGAAAAAATAATAACGCACAACCAGTTATTGTTTTACGATGCATTAAATGATTAATCTCAAAAAAAGTAAACTATGAATCGTTTTATAAGAAACATAATAGCATTTTCACTCAAAAACCGAGCTTTTACTTTTTTTTGGGTAGGCATATTGGTCATTAGCGGCTTTATAGCATTTAAAAATATGCCTATAGAAGCTTTTCCAGACGTTACCAATACACAAATTATTATCATCACACAATGGAATGGCAAAAGCGCCGAAGAAGTAGAACGATTTGTAACAACTCCAATAGAGCTTTCTATGACATCGCTCCAAAAGAAAACCAGCGTTCGAAGCACATCAATGTTTGGTTTATCGGTTATAAAAATCATTTTTGATGATGGAGTAGATGATGCATTTGCCAGAAATCAAGTAAATAACCAGCTTAGAAATGTAAATCTTCCAGAAGATGTTGAACCCGAAGTACAACCGCCATACGGACCAACAGGCGAAATTTTTAGATACACATTACAAAGTAAAACACAAGATTCTCGATATTTATTAACCATTCAAAATTGGGTTGTAGACCGAGCATTACGCTCTGTACCAGGTGTTGCTGATATTAATGCTTTTGGCGGACAAACCAAAATTTTCGAAATTAGTGTAGATCCAAGAAAATTAGAAAAATACAAACTTACTCCACTACAAGTCTATGATGCTGTAAGTAAGAGTAACTTAAATGTAGGTGGCGATGTCATCGAAAAAAACGGACAAGCCTATGTAGTTCGTGGTATTGGTTTGCTGCAATCTATTCCCGATATCGAAAATATAATTGTTACACAAGACAACGGAAATCCTGTATTGGTAAAAAATTTAGCCATCGTAAACGAAAGTTCTATGCCAAGAGTAGGACAAGCAGGTTTAGACAATGATGAAGATGTAGTAGAAGGAATTGTGGTAATGCGAAAAGGCGAAAACACACCACAAGTTTTAGAGCGTGTAAAAGAAAAAGTAAAAGAACTCCAAACCAAAACATTACCAAAAGATGTAGAACTCAAAGTGTTTTATGACCGCGACAGATTAATGGAGTTTTGTACAGACACCGTAATGCACAACCTATTAGAAGGAATTATCTTAGTTACGCTTATGGTATTGCTTTTTATGGCAGATTGGCGAACAACAGTTATCGTTTCTATCATCATTCCATTGGCGTTGCTTTTCTCATTCTTCTGTTTAAATTTAATGGGAATGAGTGCCAATTTACTATCGTTAGGCGCAGTAGATTTTGGGATAATTATAGATGGTGCTGTTGTAATGGTCGAAGGACTATTTGTAATGCTCGATCATAAGGCACTCCAACTTGGTATGGAAAATTTCAACAAAAGAGCCAAAGGCGGTTGGATTAAAAAAACGGGAACCGAAATGGGGAAAGCTATTTTCTTCTCCAAAATGATTATCATTACAGCGCTTATTCCAATATTTTCTTTCCAAAAGGTAGAAGGCAAAATGTTCTCACCATTAGCCTATACACTCGGTTTTGCTTTGTTGGGCGCATTGCTTTTCACCCTTACTTTAGTACCGGTTTTATCGCACATGTTGTTGAACAAAAATGTGAAAGAAAAGCACAACAAATTTGTAGATTTTTGGAATCGAATTGTCGAAAAAGGATTCAATTATACATTCAAACACAAACGCCTATCGCTTACTGTTTCTATCATAATTTTATTGGTAACACTGGCTTCGGCTAAATTTTTAGGAACCGAATTTTTACCACCATTAAATGAAGGGGCACTATGGGTTGAAGCCAAACTACCTATGAGTTCCAGCTTGCAAGAAACCGTAAAGATGGTTAAGGTTTTAAAAAAAGAAATCAGAAGTTTTCCAGAAGTAAATGGCGTATTATCGCAAACAGGAAGAAGTAATGACGGTACAGACCCAAGTGGTTTTTACTATGTGCAAATGCAAGTAAATTTGAAACCAAAAGACGAATGGAAACGAAACATTTCTACCGATGAATTGGTTAATGAAATAGACCACAAACTTACTAAATACCAAGGGATTGGATACAATTATTCGCAACCGATAATTGATAATGTTGCCGAAGCCGTTGCCGGTATTAATGCTTCTAATGCTGTAAAAATTTATGGTGATGATTTAGAGAAACTCAACGAAATTTCCAACGAAGTTATCAAACAAATCGAACATGTTCAAGGAATAAAAGATGTTGGGATTTTAAGAAATATTGGGCAACCCGAATTGAGTGTATCGCTCGATAAAGAAAAAATGGCTGCTTATGGCGTTTCTATTGCCGATGCACAAGCGGTTTTGGAGATGGCTTTTGGCGGAAAAACAGCTACTCAAAAATATGAAGGTGAACGTAAATTTGATGTAAGAATTCGTTACGATAAAGATTATCGAAAAAATTCAGATGATATGGCAAACCTAATGGTGCCAACGCTTCGCAATACAAAAATTCCTTTAAAAGAAATTGCCGACATCAAAGCAGCTACGGGTCCAGCATTTATCTATAGAGATAATATGAAACGATTTATTGGCGTAAAATTTTCGGTACGCGATCGCGATTTAGGTAGCACCATTGCCGAGGCTCAAGCTAATGTAAACAAAAATGTAAAATTACCCGATGGCTACACCATTGGCTGGACTGGCGAATTTGAAAACCAAGTACGTGCCACGACAAGATTAGGACAAGTAGTTCCGGTAAGTCTTATTATGATTTTTGTGTTATTGTTTATAATGTTTGGTAAAGTTAAAGATGCTGCATTGGTTTTGGCAAATGTTCCTTTTGCCCTTATTGGTGGTATTTTAGCTTTGCATATTACAGGTATCAATTTCGGAATTTCTGCTGGTGTTGGATTTATTGCATTATTTGGTATTTGTATTCAAAATGGTGTTATTTTAATTTCAGAATTTCATAAAAATCTAAAAGCCAATTTATCAATGGATGAATCTATTTTAAATGCTGTAAAAGTGAGAACAAGACCAGTTGTTATGACTGCATTAATGGCAGCAATAGGACTTATGCCTGCTGCTCTTTCAACAGGAATTGGTTCAGAATCGCAAAAGCCATTAGCCATTGTAATTATCGGCGGATTAATATCGGCAACGGTATTAACTTTATTGGTTTTCCCTATTGTTTTTTGGGTTTTCAACAGAGTAAAACACGAAGAAATTCTATAATAATCTAAAAAATATCAAACATGTAACTCTATTTCTAAAATATGTTTTCTTAAATTTGCAAACGATTTCGTAATGCTGATATTTAGCTAAATTACTAATCACTAATCACTAACTACTTTTTAAGTATATGAAACCAGATTTATTTCAAGCTCCAGATTATTACATGTTAGACGATTTACTAACAGACGAACATAAACTTGTAAGAGATGCTGCCCGTGCATGGGTAAAACGCGAAGTATCGCCAATTATCGAGGATTATGCACAGCGTGCCGAATTTCCGAAACAAATTATAAAAGGTTTAGGAGAAATTGGTGGTTTTGGCCCCTACATACCAGAAGAATATGGTGGCGCAGGATTAGACCAAATTTCATACGGTTTAATCATGCAAGAAATAGAGCGTGGCGATTCTGGTGTACGTTCAACTTCATCGGTTCAATCGTCTTTGGTAATGTATCCTATTTGGAAATTTGGAACCGAAGAACAAAGACAAAAATACTTGCCAAAATTAGCCACTGGTGAATTCATGGGCTGTTTCGGATTAACAGAACCCGATTATGGTTCAAACCCAAGTGGTTTGGTTACCAATTTTAAAGATATGGGCGACCATTATTTGTTAAATGGTGCCAAAATGTGGATTTCAAATGCACCATTTGCAGATATTGCTGTAGTATGGGCAAAAAATGAAGAAGGAAGAATCCACGGATTGATTGTAGAACGTGGTATGGAAGGATTTTCTACGCCCGAAACACACAACAAATGGTCGCTTCGTGCATCGGCAACAGGCGAATTAATTTTTGATAATGTAAAAGTTCCAAAAGAAAATTTATTACCAGGAAAATCGGGGCTTGGCGCTCCAATGATGTGTTTAGATTCAGCTCGATATGGTATTGCTTGGGGCGCTATTGGTGCTGCTATGGATTGCTACGATACGGCTTTGCGTTATGCTAAAGAACGTGTTCAATTCGACAAACCAATTGCTGCAACGCAATTACAACAAAAGAAATTAGCCGAAATGATTACCGAAATCACTAAAGCACAATTACTTACGTGGCGCTTGGGTGTTTTGAGAAACGAAGGCAAAGCAACTACAGCTCAAATTTCGATGGCAAAAAGAAATAATGTGGATATGGCAATCAATATCGCTCGCGAAGCCCGTCAAATCTTGGGTGGAATGGGTATTACTGGCGAATATTCTATCATGCGTCACAGTATGAATTTAGAAAGTGTGATTACCTATGAAGGAACGCACGATATTCATTTATTAATCACTGGTGCCGACATTACAGGTTTTCCGGCTTTTAAATAAAATAAAAAGAACAATCACAAAATCCTTTAAAATGAATACTTTTAAGGGATTTTTTTATGGAATTAATTTTGAAAACTACAATCGATAAAATAGTACACTTAGATAGCAATCATCCGTTGTTATTGAATCAGTTGGAAGCCTTTGGGTTTTTTAATGAAACCGATTTTACTTCTTCTAAAGAAGCGATAGAAGCCAAAATAGAAGATTATCAAGGAATTGTTATTAGAAGCCGATTTAAAATTGATAGAACTTTTCTCGACAAAGCAAAAAACCTGAAATTCATAGCTCGTGTAGGCGCTGGTTTGGAAAGTATTGATTGCGAATATGCACAAGAAAAAGGAATTCATCTTATAGCTGCTCCCGAAGGCAATAGCAATGCCGTTGGCGAACATGCTTTGGGAATGTTATTGTCGTTAATGAACAAGCTCAATCGTGCCGATAGCATGGTTCGTGAAGGAAAATGGATTCGTGAAGGAAATCGTGGTTTTGAATTAGAAGGAAAAACCGTTGGAATTATCGGTTATGGAAACATGGGAAAATCATTCGCCAAAAAACTAAAAGGATTAGATGTTGAAGTGCTGTGTTATGACATTCTACCGAATGTTGCTGATGAAAACGCCACACAAGTTTCGATTGATGAACTCAAAAGCAAAGCCGATGTGCTAAGCCTACATACACCTTGGACAGAACTTACCGATAAAATGATTAATCGAAAATTTATCAACTCATTTGCCAAACCATTTTGGTTTATCAATACATCTCGTGGCAAAAACGTAGAAACAACACATTTGGTTGAAGCACTGCAATCTGGTAAAATTCTCGGAGCCGCACTTGATGTTTTGGAATACGAAAAACTTTCTTTCGAAAATTTATTTATTGATACCGAAAAACCCGCTGCGTTTCAATATTTACTCGAAGCCGAAAATGTTTTACTAACACCGCATATCGCTGGTTGGACATTTGAAAGTCACGAAAAATTAGCGCAAACTATTGTCGATAAGATTATTGCTTTGTATAAAAGATAGTTGTATTAACTTGTTCATCATAAGTCATCATCATCATTACAGCCGTATTTATGAATATTACAAATTACTGAACCCCAAACCCATACACCAAAAACAATTCCAAAAAGTATTGGCGAAATTAACATTGCTATAAGTATACTGCCAATAAACAAATAGCCCAATTTTGTTAAACGATATTTCATAAACTATCCTTTTTCTTTACGCTCCAATTCGGCTTGAAACTCTTCCATTACTGGTTTTACGGTGCTTTCGGGCAAGTCGGCAATACGAATATACATCAATCCATCTACGGCATTGTTGAATAACGGATCTACGTTAAAAGCTACAACTCGTGCATTTTGCTTGATATATTTTTTGATAAGCACCGGAAGTCGTAATCCTTCGGGTTCGATTTCATCAATAATTTTATCAAATTTATTTAAATCCGATTTGGTTTCGTTAAAAACAAAATCTTTATCGGCATCTTTGAGTTTTACTTTGTATTCATTTTTCGGATGAATGTATTGTGCCACATATGGATCGTAGTAATGCGACTTCATAAATTCAATCATCAACGATTTTGAAAACTCTGTAAATTGATTACTAATACTTACACCTCCAATAAGGTATTTATGTTCTGGATATCGCAATGTGGTATGCACAATTCCTTTCCAAAGCAAGAATAATGGCATTGGTTTTTGTTGGTATTCACTAATGATAAAGGCGCGTCCCATTTCTATAGATTCGCTCATCATTTTGTATAATTCGGGTTCAAATCGGAATAAATCATTCAAATAAAAACCTTCGATACCGTGCTTTTCATATATTTGGCTACCTAATCCCATGCGGTAGGCACCGGCAATTTGTTGCGTTTCTTCATCCCAAAGAAACATGTGGTGGTAGTATTGATCGTATTTGTCTAAATCCAACGATTCGTTTGTGCCTTCGCCTATGGCTCTAAATGTTATTTCGCGTAAGCGTCCTATTTCGTGAAGAATATTCGGGATTTTATCGGCAGAAACAAAGTAAACCACATAGTTTTTACTTCTCAGAAATTGGTAATCGCCTTCGTTTAATCGCTCAATTTCTTCAATAATTTTGTCGTGATTGGCTGGTTTAGCAATTTGTTTTACACTTTTTGGCAATTTCAAATTGGGTAAATTCAGAAGCTTTTCATCATCATCAAACGAGTTGGCGAGCATATAGGTTTTTTTGCGTAAAAAGTCGCAATAATCTGTAATATTTTCGTGTTCATTTTGTTCGACAACCGAAATTGGTTTACCAATTCTTACTCGTATCACTCGGTCTTTTTGGGTAAGCAATTCGCTTGGTAATTTTGCTGTACGAAGCGTGTCATTTATCTTGGATAAAAAATAAAATAACTTACTGTTTTTTGCATGAAAATAAATCGGTACAACAGGAACTTGCGCTTTGCGAATTACTTTTATTGCTCCTTCTTCCCATGGTTTATCTACTACCAATTTGCCATCTTTATAGGTAGAAACTTCTCCTGCAGGAAAGATACCTAATGGTTTTCCATCGCTTAAATGACGAAATGTTTCTTTGAGTCCAACCACACTGCTTTTGCTATCTTTATGGTTTTCAAACGGATTTACTGGCATAATATAGGGCTTCATGGGCTCTATTCTATGCAAGAGAAAGTTGGCAATAATTTTGAAATTGGGTTCGCGTTCGAGCATCAATTTCAATAGCAGAATACCATCTATTCCGCCCAGCGGATGATTTGAAACGGTGATATACGGACCTTCTTTTGGTAGGCGTTTTAAATCTTCTTCCGGAATTTCAAATTTTATCTGAAACTCGTCTAAAATTGCATTTAAAAACTCTATTTCTGTAAGATGTTTATTCCTGTCGTAGATTTTATTTAGGATAGAAATTTTTAAAACTTTCATTAATAACCAGCCCGAAAATGTACCAAAAACACCGTATCTATCAGTATTTATGGCTTTTGCAACTTCTTTAGCGGTAACTAATCCCATTCAATCTATACTTTTTGAGTAAGTAGCAAATATACTTATTTTTGTTTAACCTAAAACTTTATGAAATGAGTTTCCATTTTATATTCTTACTTTTGAAAAATAAATGATTCTTTATGAAAATAATCTCATACAATGTTAATGGAATTCGGGCTGCAATAACGAAAGGATTTTTAGATTGGTTACAAGCTGCAAACCCAGATGTTATATGTCTTCAGGAAATTAAAGCCACACACGATCAAATTCCGCAATTAGAAATTACGGCTGCTGGATATCCGTATCAATATTATTTTCCGGCGCAAAAAAAAGGTTATAGTGGTGTAGCTGTTTTGTGCAAAAATGAACCCAAAAATGTGGTGTATGGAACAGGTATCGACTATATGGATGCCGAAGGAAGAAATTTGCGGGTAGATTTTGATGATATTTCTATCATGAGTTTGTATTTGCCAAGCGGCACCAATATTGATAGATTGGATCACAAGTTTAAATATATGGACGATTTTCAAAAATATATCACAACTTTGAGAAAAGACATTCCAAACTTAGTAGTTTGTGGCGATTACAATATTTGTCATGAAGCTATTGATATACACGATCCTATTCGCAACGCAAAAGTTTCTGGATTTTTGCCCGAAGAACGAGCGTGGCTCGATGGTTTTATGAAAAGCGGAATGATTGATACTTTTCGATTTTTTAACAAAGAACCTCACAATTACAGTTGGTGGAGTTATCGTGCCAATGCTCGCGAAAATAACAAAGGTTGGCGTATAGACTATTGTTTGGCAACACAACCATTAGAATCTCGTTTACAAAGAGCCATTATTTTACCCGATGCAAAACACAGCGACCACTGCCCTGTTGTGGTAGAAATAGCATAATTATGAGAATAACTTCTTACAAGGAATTTTATCAATTCTATCTTGCGGAACATAAAAATACCGTTTGCAGAATCTTGCATTTTGTAGGAACGCTTTTATTCTTTATTTTATGCATATATGCCATAGTTACAGCACAGTATTCGTTACTATGGTACGCACCAATTATTGGTTACGGATTTGCTTGGATAGGTCATTTTTTCTTCGAAAAAAACAAACCAGCCACTTTCAAATATCCGTTTTGGTCGCTTATTAGCGATTTTAAATTATTTTTTGAATTATTAATAGGAAAACAAAAGTTTACATCTCATGATTAAAAAAACATTTTTTGCAATTACGCTACTTGCCCTTACAACATCGTGTGTTTCCAAAAAAATTTACAACGATTTGGAAAACAAATATGCCCAATTAAAAAATGAAAACCGTTCGCTTGCCGATGCAAATGATACGCTTACCAAAGTAAAATCAAAATTAGAATTGGATAATAAAAATTTGTCTGATGAATTGCTAAAAACCAAAGCTGATAGAGATAAATTAGCACAAGATTACGAAGCATCAAAGAAAAAACTAAAAACACTTCAAGATTCTTACGATGCTTTAGAAAAAAACAGCAACGATGCGTTGGCTGCTAATATCGATAAAAACCGTGATTTGTTGGCAAAACTAGAAGCCAAAGAAAAATCGCTAAATGCAGAACAAGAGCGCTTAGACAAATTAAAAAAAGAACTTGATTCGAGCAGCAAACGCTTAGCCGAATTAGAACAACTCATGGCAGCGAAAGATGCCAACATGAAGAAATTAAAAGAAACGCTGTTGAAATCGTTAAAATCGTTTGACGGAAAAGGATTAACCGTTTACGAAAAAGATGGAAAAGTATATATTTCGATGGAGAATAAATTATTGTTTCAAACCGGAAGTTGGGCTGTAAACGAAGAAGGAAAAAAAGCCGTAGTTGAAGTTGGCAAAGTATTGGCACAAAATCAAGATTTATCTGTATTGATTGAAGGTCATACCGACAATGATAAAATACTCGGAAACATTGGTGGTGGCATAGAAAACAACTGGGATTTATCTACCAAAAGAGCCACAGCTATTGTCAATATTCTATCAGAAAACAAAGGTGTAAACAAGCAAAATCTCACGGCTGCCGGTCGTGGTGAATTTGCCCCAATTGCCAGCAATGAAACGGCAGAAGGAAAAGCAAAAAACCGTAGAATTGAAATTATCTTAACACCAAAATTGGACGAAATTTCAAAAATGTTAAACGAATTTTAGAAAGTTTTAAACTAACAATCGGCAACATTTACGGCTATTGCGAGCCCACCTTCGCTGGTTTCTTTGTATTTAGAGTTCATGTCTTTTGCGGTTTCCCACATGGTATTGATAACTTTATCTAAAGGAACTTTGGCATCTTTGGCATCGCTACTTAGTGCTAATTCTGCTGCATTTATGGCTTTTATAGCGCCCATAGTATTGCGTTCTATACAAGGAATTTGCACCAAACCACCTATCGGATCGCAGGTAAGCCCCAAGTGATGTTCCATTGCTATTTCGGCTGCCATAAGTACTTGTTCTGGAGAACCACCCATTACTTCGCATAATGCACCCGCCGCCATTGCTGACGACACTCCTATCTCTGCTTGACAGCCGCCCATCGCTGCTGAAATCGTTGAACCTTTTTTGAAAATAGAACCAATTTCGCCGGCTACTTTTAAAAATTGCTTGATTTCTTTATTGCCCGCATCGTGATTTTCTATTACCAAATAATACATTAATACTGCAGGAATTACACCTGCACTACCATTGGTTGGTGCTGTTACTACCCTACCCAACGATGCATTTACTTCGTTTACAGCCAAAGCAAAACAACTTACCCATTGTAGAATTTGTCGGAATTTAACTTCTGTTTTTCTGATGGTTTCCAGCCATTCTTGTGGCGAATTGTACACAGCATTTCCTATCAAAGCTTTGTGCATATCAAACGCGCGTCGCTTTACATTAAGTCCGCCAGGTAAAATTCCTTCGGTGTGGCAACCAATATACATGCACTCGAGCATGGTGTGCCAAATACGTAGCAACTCTGCATCTATAACAGCTTCATTACGAATGGCAATTTCGTTTTCCCAAACAATTTCTGAAATCTTTTTATTTTGAGAGATACAATGTTTTAAAAGTTCATCTGCCGTTTGAATTGGATACGGAAATTCGCACTGTTTTTTATCTTGTGATTCTTGCTGATTTTCTTTCACTACAAAACCGCCACCAATAGAATAGAAGGTTGATGAATACTTTGTTCCATCGAGAAATGTTGCGGTAAATGTTAATCCATTAGCATGAAACGGAAGAAAGTTTCGGTTGAAAACAATGTCGTTCTCGGTAGAAAATGGAATTTTGATAGTATTTCCTAAACACAATTGGTGCGTGTTTTTTATTTCATCGATAATTTTACTGATGTTTTCTACAGGAATAAACTCTGGATCTTGTCCGCTTAGACCAAGCATTACAGCCAAATCGGTAGCGTGTCCTTTTCCAGTTAATGATAATGAGCCGTACAAATCTATTTGAATATGAGTAGTTTCCTCAAATTTATTAAATTGATTGAGTTCTTTTAAAAACAATTCGGCGGCACGCCAAGGCCCTAATGTGTGCGAACTTGATGGCCCGATGCCAATTTTCAACATATCAAAAACGGAGATACATTCTTGCATAAAGTTTCATTTTTCGTAAAAATACTATTTATTTTTTTACAAAAACAAATTTTTGAAACAAATACGCCATCGTGATAGTAAGCGTTGCTCCAATAAAATTCAACCACAAATAACCCAGTTTTTCTTGTCCGCTTGGATAAATGTAAATTGCCAAATAGTAAATAATAAATATGGAAATTTGGCTAATAATAGCTGCAGAAAAAATGGCTTTCCCGTTTATTTTTTTGGATAAAAATCCGGTGAGGAAAATACCCAAAATGGTTCCGTAAAAAATAGAACCTAAGATATTTACAAGCTGAATAAGATTTTCAAACAACGAACAAAAACAAGCAAATGCAATGGCAACAATTCCCCAAATTACTATAAAAAACTGTGTGGCTTTTAGATAATGCGCATCGGTTTTGTTTTCGCCAAAATTTCGTTTGTAAACATCAATCGCCGTGGTAGATGCCAATGCCGTGAGCTCCGATGCCGATGACGCCATAGCTGCCGATAAGATTACTGCCAACAAAAGTCCTATCAAACCAGTTGGTAAATAATTCAGGATAAAATGTAGAAATACATAATCTTTATCGTTGGCTTCGGCTTTTGGATTTACTTTTGTGATAAGCACACGCGCTTGATCGCGCAAATCGTTTTCTTTCCCCGACAGGGCAATAAGTTGTTTGCGAAGAATTTTATTATCAAAATTAATATTCAGATTATCAATGTATAACAAGTTATATTCTTTCTTTTCATCAGATAAAACATTGAGTTGTTTTTCTAAACTTTGATACTCTTTTTTATAAGTTGAATTTTCTACTAATGCTTTATTATTCGGATTAAAATTTAACGGTACCGGATTAAATTGAAAAAATACAAAAACCAAAACACCTGTGAGTAGAATAAAAAACTGCAACGGAATTTTCAACAAAGCATTAAGAATCAAACCCATTTGGCTTTCTTTATCTGATTTCCCTGTGAGGTAGCGCCCTACTTGGGTTTGGTCGGTGCCAAAATATGCCAATGCTAGGAAAAAACCTCCGGTAATTCCGCTCCAAACCGTATAACGTGTTTCGGTATCAAACGAAAAATCGAGAATATTCATTTTGTTGTTGGCGCCTGCAATGTGCAACGCATTCGAAATGGTCATCTCGTTGGGAAGTTTATGCAAAATGATAAAAAACGTAATTGCCATACCTAAAATCACAACAAAAAACTGTTGTTTTTGGGTAACATTCAAGGCTTTGGTTCCTCCAACATACGTGTAGAGAATTACCAAAACTCCGATAATAACATTGAGCAGATTCATATTCCAACCCAAAAGTGTGGAAAGAATTATTGATGGCGCATAAATTGTGATTCCGGCTGCCAGTCCGCGTTGTACCAAAAAAAGTAACGCTGCCAAGCTACGGGTTTTTACATCAAATCTTTTTTCGAGATATTCGTAGGCAGTGTAAATTTTATATCGATGATAAATAGGTATGAAAACAATGCAAATGAAAATCATTGCCAGAGGCAAACCAAAATAGAACTGAACGAAACCCATTCCGTCGTGATAGGCTTGCCCTGGTGTTGACAAAAAGGTAATAGCACTGGCTTGTGTAGCCATCACCGATATGCCCACAATCCACCAAGGTGTTTTCTTTTCGTCGAGCAAATATTCGTCTACGTTTTTGGTGCCACGGGTTTTAAAAATACCATAGACAACAATAAAAAGTAGTGTACACGAAAGCACTAACCAATCGAGTTGTTTCATAGATTTGGCTTAGGAAAAAATTTGCATAATGATATAAAAAATAACTATAAAGAAAATATTGATGACCAATACCCAATTATATTCTACTTTCCAATGTATTTTATTAATTTTCATTTTGCTTTTATTCTGATTTCAAAGATACTTATTTTCTTCTAAATCATTTATTGCAATCATTTGAAATACATGGAAACAAAAAACCGTTTCAACATATACATTGAAACGGTTTTACATTTTAAAAAAAGAAATTGTTATTCTTCTTTTTTGCTATCGCGGTTTTCTGCGTTGCTATTGGGTTTTTCAACATTCATCAACTCCATTAGTTTCATGCCTAATAATCCGTTGATGCCGCCATCGGTGCCATTAGAACCACCAATCAAAACGTCTGGAATAATTTTTACATTTCCTTTTGCTAATTCTTCGGTGATTTTGTATTTGGTAAAATTATCGCCACCCATTGCTGTTACTTGCAACTCGTAGGCTTCGGCGGTAGATTTACCAATAGCCATGATTTTTTCGGCTTCAGCCAAACCGGTTTTAGATATTTTTTCGGCTTCGGCACTTGCATTCAAACGTGTAGCTTCGGCTTGAGCTTGTGCACGCATTTTGGTAGCTTCGGCTTCGGCATTTACATTGAGTTTTAAACTGGTAGCATCACCTTCGGCTTTTTTAACTGTGGCATCGGCAGTACGTTGGGCAATTTCAACACTTTGCGCAGCACGAACAATTTCTTTTTGCATATCGGCAATAGCTGTTTCTTTTTCAACACCTTGACGTTGCTCTTGTGCTAATTTTTGCGTTTGATAAGTTTTTTGTTCTTCTTCGGCAATCTTACGGTCAGTTAATGTTTTCATTAATGATTCTGGTGGTGTAATATCGCCAATCAAAGTATCTACTGCATTTACATTGTATTCATCTAAAACGGCTTTGATATGCACTTTTGCTGATTCTTGACGCTCTTTACGAGTGCTTAAGAATGAAATAACATCGCTGTCTTGCGCCGAGTTACGGAAGTAATTTCCGATGGTTGGTTCTAACACTTGCGAAACCAGATTGGTCATACTACCAAAACGGGCAATTACTTTTGGCGCTTCGTTGGCAGGTACGTGAATAATTTGCGAAACATCAAGATTAAAAGGGAAACCATCTTTAGAACGTACGGTAATAGTCGATAAATTTTTATCTAAATTATGCGATTCGCTACGTGCATTTGCCCAGTTTAACACCAAATTGGTTGTTGGTACTAATTCTAATTTTGTTGAATATTTGTTAAGCGCATATTTACCTGGCCCAAGTGGTTCCATCCACACACCACGTTGTCCTTTAGAAACAATGTTTCCGTGTTTAAAACTTTCGCCTGTAACATCTTGTCCGTCTTCGCCAATATACGAAATTACAACCCCTACGTGCCCTATTGGCACATCGGTCATTGGGTTTTGTTCTATTTGAATTGCCCAAGTATTAATGTAGTACGAACCTGCCAACATCACTTGTGGTTGCAATCCACGGTTTCCACCTTTATCTAAAAAAGCATCAAAATCTTGGAAATTATTATGCCCATCTACAAATTTACCAGCAATTTGCCCAACAGGAATTGGTTCGCCATCAAGAGCTGTTGCAATACCAATCATGTTTTCATAAATTTTTACTTGATCGATAATTACCACTTCAAAAAGATACGTGTTAATACGATATGAACCTGATGTAATAAAAGCGGTTTGACGTCCTTTTTGTCCGCCGTTTTCAAGGAAAGCCTTTGCATCTTGAAAATTATCGCTGGCTACTTTTCTGGCTAAGATTCTACCTGTCGGAATTTCTTGTCCGTCTTTACTTAAAATCAAGCCGATTTTTCCTTCCGGAATAATGGTAAATGGTGTCATATCAATAATGTATTGCCAAATCCATTTTCCCCAATACAATCCCGGAGCTAAGGTTTGCGCCTGAAAACCAGCTTCGCCTTTGGTTGCAATAATACGTCCGTCGGGCAATGATTTGTTTTCGCCAAAAAGGACAAATTTCTTCGTTACCAAACCGATTTTGTCTTCGGGTACGATAACCATTCCGAAGAAAACACGGAGTACGAATTTGTAAAAAACTAAGGCTAAAACAATTGTAATTAGCCACCAATAAGTAAAAATTGTGTTCATAAATTATTTGTATTTACTATGTTATAAAAATATTTTTTGTTTGATTTTTGACAATAGAATGTTATAGAAAAACGAATGATTATTCACTCTTCTTGTGTTTTAAATTCATAAAAAAGGAAATGATTTTTATGGAATTATTTGTTGAAGTTGTAACACCTTAGTGCCATTTTTTATAATTTCTAAGTTTAAAATCAGTAATTATACGATAGTGAAAATAAAAAGTTACAATTTCTGACAAAAATATTTTTAGATTTAATGAATTAAAGTATGGTTTAATCTAGCAGAGATTTGATTTACAATATTTTTGCTATATCTTCGTTCTTTAAATGAGCAGATGAAGAATTTTATGAAAAAATATATTGCATACTTAGGATTGGCTTTGTTTATGTTTTCTTGTCAAGATAATGACAATAATACTACAAGCCAAGAACCCAAGCTAATTTTTAAATTTAAGTTTGACCCAAATCAAGCCCGACTAAATAATATAGGTCAACCAGCTGCAATGCCAGCAGGACATGCAGGTCAAAACCCTATTTTTAATTTGATTTCGGCGCATTATTTAGAACTTGCTCCTAATGATTTAACAGCTTTTAACCAAGGCTTGGTTTTATATCGTGCGCCTGAAACTACAATCGGTGGTGCTTTAGCAATAGATTTTAGTCAATCGAAAAATGTAGCCGAAAACGAAGTTTTTTTCGAAATACCAATCAGTCAAGTAACACCAGGTTCTTATAAATGGGTACGCTGCTCGTTGGCATATCAAAATTATCAAATAAAAGTATTGCAACAAAATGTGGAATACAACGGAACTTTAGCCAGTTTTGTAGGGTTTAACACCTATATCAATTCTTTTAACATTGGCAATAATATTTTTAACGTAAATGGCAATAGATCGCAAGGTTATTGGGCATTTGCATTAAATGATATTCCATTTGCAACTTCTGGACAATCGGCAGGAACTACCACCGTTCCTAATCCTAATGCTGCTAACTCTCCTATACCTCCAGGTTCTTGTGTTGTAACCGGAAGTTTTGGTACGCCGCTTACTATCACTGGATCTGAACAAAATGATGTGGTGGTTACGCTATCATTATCTATAAACAAAAGTTTTGAATGGACAGAAGTAAATGCTGATGGAAAATACGAACCCGCAGTAGGCGAACAAGTCGTAGATATGGGCTTACGTGGTTTGATTCCAACCTATGTTAAATAGCCTTATTTAACCTTTAAATTTTAACGCAAAACGTCTTTTACTTTTATTCATTATAAATAAAACGAAAAGGTTGTAGTATTGCTCAATTTGCCTTAATTTTGTTTGATTTTTATTTAAAACTATATTCAAACCAATACAATTATGGCAAAAACTGCACTTTTAAAGTCATCTATAGCAAAAAAATACTGGATGGCTCTTACGGGTTTATTTTTATGCTTGTTTTTGGTAGGTCACTTGGCTGGAAATCTTCAACTGATTTTTAGCGACGCAAAGCATTTTAACGACTACGCTTTGTTTATGACCACCAATCCAGCAGTAAAAATTCTTTCTTATTTAACGTATTTCTCCATTTTATTCCATGCTGTCGATGGAATTTTGTTAACTATCCAAAACAAAAAAGCTCGCCCTGTGTCCTATGCCAAATCTGATGCTAATGCCAATAGCGGTTTTGCATCAAGAAACATGGCGGTTTTAGGAACACTTATCTTGATTTTTATTGTAACCCACATGGTAAACTTTTGGGGCAAAATGCATTTTGATAAAAATATGCCATTAGCTGTAGGTCAAGTAAATGGTCCATTTGGCCCACAAACAGGAGCTTTAGGAACCAAAGATTCTCCAAACCCTATATTTGGTGTTGATGAAAAAGGCGTAATATCTCCAAAGATATTAGAAATGATAAAAAAACAAAATGGCGGACAAATAGATTTAATCAAAAAAGATGCCGTTACTGTTATTGACAAAAAAACAGGAAAAGAAATTTTTATCGGTCAAAAAGATTTACATAAAATTACGATTGCTTTCTTTAAAGATGCCAAAACAGGACTTGTAGCTACCATTCTGTATGTATTAGCTATGGGCGTATTAGCATTTCATTTGTGGCATGGTTTCCAAAGTTCATTTCAATCATTAGGAATAAACAACAAATTTACACCACTATTAAAAGCTTTTGGTAAAGTTTTCGCAGTAGTAGTGCCGCTATTATTTGCAATTATTCCTGTTTTCATTAGATTTTATATAAAATAATCAACACATCAACTATGAAGTTAGATTCAAAAATACCTGAAGGAAATATTTCCGATAAATGGACCGATTATAAAGATCATTTAAAACTTGTAGCGCCAAACAACCGTCCGAAAATAGATGTAATTGTTATTGGAACTGGTTTGGCTGGAGCATCGGCTGCTGCATCACTTGGCGAAATGGGTTATAATGTAAAAGCATTTTGTTATCAAGATTCTCCGCGACGTGCACACTCTATTGCTGCACAAGGAGGTATCAATGCAGCAAAAAATTATCAAAACGATGGTGACTCTATCTATCGTTTATTTTACGATACTATAAAAGGTGGCGACTATCGTGCACGTGAAGCTAACGTACACCGTTTGGCTGAAGTGTCAGGAAATATTATAGACCAATGTGTAGCGCAAGGTGTTCCTTTTGCTCGCGAATACGGCGGATTGTTAGACAACCGTTCGTTTGGTGGTACACAAGTACAACGTACCTTTTATGCTGCCGGACAAACAGGACAACAATTATTATTAGGAGCCTATTCGGCTTTATCAAGACAAATAGGTTTAGGACGTGTGGCTATGTACAACCGTCACGAAATGTTAGACTTGGTAAAAGTAGATGGAAAAGCCAGAGGTATTATAGCCCGTAACTTAATTACTGGAGAAATCGAAAGACATTCGGCTCATGCAGTAGTTATCGCATCTGGAGGATATGGAAACGTTTATTTTCTTTCTACCAATGCTATGGGAAGTAATGTAACGGCTTCTTGGAAAATTCACAAACAAGGGGCTTATTTCGGAAACCCTTGTTATGTACAAATTCACCCAACGTGTATTCCGGTTCATGGAACAAATCAATCAAAGCTTACCTTGATGTCAGAATCATTACGTAACTCGGGTCGTATTTGGGTTCCTAAGAAAAAAGAAGATGCAGAAGCTATTCGTGCGGGTAAATTAAAACCAACACAAATTGCAGAAGAAGATAGAGATTATTATTTAGAAAGAAGATATCCAGCGTTTGGTAACTTAGTGCCGCGTGATGTAGCCTCAAGAGCAGCCAAAGAGCGTTGTGATGCTGGTTTTGGTATCGAAGCCAACGCAACCAACGAAGGTGTTTATCTTGATTTCTCTACAGAAATTCAAAACAAAGGAAAACAAGCAGCTTATGCACAAGGAAATCACAATCCAACTGCAGAAGAAATTACAACTTTAGGCAAGAAATGGCTTGAAGAAAAATACGGTAACCTTTTTACCATGTACCAAAAAATTACCGACGAAAACCCATACGAAACACCAATGAAAATATACCCTGCGGTACACTATACTATGGGTGGCGTTTGGGTAGATTATAATTTACAATCCACCATTCCAGGTTGTTTTGTAATAGGTGAGGCTAACTTCTCAGATCACGGAGCCAACCGTTTAGGAGCATCAGCATTAATGCAAGGTTTAGCCGATGGTTATTTTGTATTGCCTTACACTATTTCAAATTATTTAGCCGATGATATCCGTACGGGTAAAATCTCTACAGAATCTCAAGAATTTATTGATGCTGAGAAGAATGTAAAAAATCAAATAGACACATTCTTAAACAACAACGGTTCAAAAACAGTAGATCATTTCCACAAAGCGTTAGGACACATTATGTGGAATAAAGTGGGTATGGCTCGTAATGCACAAGGTTTAAAAGAAGCTATCGAAGAAATTGCCAAATTGCGAGAAGAATTCCACAAAGAGGTATATGTACCAGGTAAAGCCGAAGAACTTAATCCTGAATTAGAAAAAGCGCTACGTGTATCCGATTTTATGGAATTAGGACAACTTATGGCAATGGATGCCTTACAACGAAACGAATCGTGTGGCGGTCATTTTAGAGAAGAATATCAAGATGCTGAAGGCGAAACCCTTCGTGATGATGTAAACTTCTCGTTTGTAGCCGCATGGGAATACGAAGGAAGCGACATTAGTAAAGAAAAACTTCATAAAGAAGAATTAAAATACGAGTTTATTAAGATCGCAGCACGTAATTATAAGTAATTAGTAATGAGCCACAAGGCATAAGTTATGAGCGAAATTAAATCATATAAAGATTTGATTATTTGGCAAAAAGGAATCCAAATTGTAAATCTTACATATCAGTTAATTTCCGGCTTTCCAAAAGATGAACTCTATGCTTTATCAAGTCAAATAAAAAGAGCTTCCGTATCAATCCCTTCAAATATTGCTGAAGGTAATGGAAGACAATCTACACAAAGCTATATAAGTTTTGTTAAAATTGCCAGAGGCTCTTTATTTGAATTGGAAACACAAATAATTATAGCGAAACAATTAAATTTCATTTCTAATGAAGAAAAATATAACGAGTTATTAAATTTAATTTTGGAAGAAAACAAAATGATAAACTCTTTTTTAAATAAATTAGAAATAAGCAAAATATAACTATTAATGCCTATTGCCCATTGGCTTTTGGCTAAAAATAAAGAATTATGAGCGCAGCAAAAAACATAAACATCACCCTTAAAATTTGGCGTCAAAAAGACTCTAAAGCTAAAGGACAATTAGAAACATACACATTAAACGATGTTTCTACAGCTAGTTCGTTTTTGGAAATGTTAGACCAATTAAACGAGCAATTAGTAAACGAAAGGAAAGAACCAATAGCATTCGATCACGATTGTCGCGAAGGTATTTGCGGTATGTGTTCATTGTATATCAACGGTCGAGCGCATGGCCCAGATACAGGTATCACAACCTGTCAGTTACACATGCGTATGTTCAAAGATGGCGATACAATTTATGTTGAGCCATGGAGAAGCCGTGCCTTCCCGGTAATCAAAGACTTGGTTGTAGACAGAAGTGCTTTTGATCGTATTCAGCAAGCAGGTGGTTTCGTATCGGTAAATACATCGGGTAGAACCATTGATGCGAACACCATTCCAATTCCTAAACAAGATGCAGATAAAGCATTCGAAGCTGCGGCTTGTATAGGTTGTGGAGCTTGTGTGGCAACTTGTAAAAACGGTTCGGCAATGCTGTTTGTAGGTGCCAAAGTTTCGCAATTTGCTTTATTACCACAAGGAAAAGTTGAAGCTACACAACGTGTATTAAACATGGTTCGCCAAATGGACGAAGAAGGATTTGGTAACTGTACCAATACGGGTGCTTGCGAAATAGAATGTCCGAAAGGAATTTCCTTAGAAAATATTGCTCGTATGAATCGAGAGTATTTGAAAGCAAGTTTAAAATAGTTTTCAAAAAAATAGAAAAGCACATCTTTTGGTGTGCTTTTTGCTTTATAATATTAAAAAAAATTAACCTCATGAAAAAGACATTATCACTACTATTTATCTTAGTAGCATCATTTTTGTATGCTCAAAACTCAAATGAAATCTTAGTATTAAGTGCCGTTGTAAAAGACAAAGTAATTCCTAATGCTCAAGTTATATTTCAAAAAAATGGCGAAACTTCATTGCCAAAACTTACAAATTCCGAAGGAAAAGTAACCATTCCTACCGAATACCAAGACGATCCAAATCTAACAATTATTATAAAAAAAGAAGGCTATTCTACACTTGTCTCTAAATGCAAATGTGGCGGTCTTACATATGCCATTAGTCCATATATGGAAGAATTAGATGGCATGAGAATTGTGTTAAGCTGGGGCGAAACCCCAGAGGATATAGACTCACATCTCTCCTACCCTGGTGGCTATGTATGCTATTACCAAAAAAATGCTATCAATGCTAATTTAGATGTAGATGACACCAATAGTTTTGGCCCTGAAACCATTACAATAACCAAAAAATTAGAAGGTAAAAAATATGTGTACGCCGTGCATAATTTTTCTGACAAAGATTTGCCAAACAACAGCAACTTATCAAACATTAGCAATGCAAAAGTGTATGTTTACATCGGAAATACTTTGATAAAAACCTACTATGTTCCACAAGGAAAAAAAGGAACCGTTTGGATTCCGTTTATTATTGATGAAACAGGAAATATTGTAGACATTGGCGATTTTAAAAATGCAGATTCTTGGGAAGCAGTACAATCTATATTAAGAACCTATCGATTTGATGCAAATAATGCACAAGAAATTACAGCTTCAGATAAACAACTCGCTTTGGAATTAAACAAAAAAGGCGAAAGAACATATCATGCAGGCGATATCGAAAACTCTATTTATTTATACCAACAAGCTATTGAATTAAATCCTAAAAACGGACAATTTTATAGCAATCTTGGCTTATCATTTCAAAAAAATGGGAGAGAAGCCGAAGCACTTTGGGCAAACAGAAAAGCCATAGAATACGCTTCGGGCACTAATGCCAACACTGTAAAAGCAAGTTCGTATTACAATATTGCAAAAATATATGAGAGCAATTCGCAATGGAAAAATGCACTTTTAAATTACAAATTAGCTAAGCAAAACAAGGCAAATCCTGTGTATGACAAAGCCATAGCAAGAGTTTCTTCTAAAATAAGATAGTTTTGAAAACAAGAATTTGCTTTCTTTTTCTATTAATTTCATTTTTTGCAGTGGCTCAATATGGCCCAAAAGATATTGCAAAATCGGACAGAGCTCTATGGACAGAACCTATGGTTTCAAATACCGATTTTGATATTGCATCAAAATGCGAAATGCTGGTTTTTATTTCTGTTTTTAATCAATATGCCAATTATTCTACCGATGAAATTAAGAATTTCACCAATTTAAAATCAGTTAATACAACATCCGTAGAAAAATGGAAAACGGAAACTAAAAAATTATTGTTGGAAAATTTTAATTCGCTTGAAAAAGAATCGTTAGACAAAATAATTAAGATTAGCCAAAAACCAAATTGGGAAACTCTTTCGAGTATCAATATTGAAAAACAACTGCCTAAAAATTTAACTGCTTGGCATTTGAACTCTAAAGCATTTTATCAATATTATGTTTATGAGCAAGTACGACTGGCAGCTTTGAGCCCGAAAATTACAAGCGAAATAGAAACCCTAAATAGCAATGAAATAACCGGAAAAGAATTTGCCCAAAAGCATTTTCTTCTCACTTTTGATGATGGCCCAACTCCTGTTAATGGCAATACAGATAAAACAATGGAAATGTTAGCAAAATATAATTTACATGCAGTTTTTTATGCTTTGGGCGAATCATTACAAAACCGAAAAAGTGCGACATCTGTAGCATCATTACAAAAATTGTATGCCGAGCAAAGCCTTGCATCACATGGAAAAGTACACAAATCGCATCAAAAAATGACTGATTGGAAAAACTCTATTGATTTTACACACGATTTAATTGCAACCATTTCCAACAAAAAAGAAATAGATTTTAGACCGCCTTATGGACAACGAACCAAAGAAGTGGCAAAATATTTAGAAAAATCAAATGCCAAAATTGTGCTTTGGAATTTGGATTCGCAAGATTGGAATCAAAAAATAAATGCCACAGAAGTTGCCAACAGACAAATAACACTAATGCTACTGTGGCGGAAGGGCATTTTACTTTTCCACGACATACACCCAAAAGCCCAAAAAGCTGTGCCAATTATTTATAATTATTTCAAAAATTGTAAACTCAGCTGGGTAAATTCTAATTATTTAAAAGAGATAAATTAAATCAAAACCCTTTCAGAATCTTAAAAACTGAAAGGGTTTTTTATAATAAAACTAATCCTTAATTAACTTTTCATTTAATAAATTTCCTGTAGTAGTTTTTCCACTTAAAAAATAGATACCAGTATCTAAATCAGAAACATCAAAAACACAGCTGTTATTACTAAATGATTTTACTTTTTTTCCTGAAATATCAAACATTTCCAGATTATAGATTTCTTCAGAAAAAGTAATCTGAGATTGTGCTGGATTAGGATAAATAAGCACTTTATTATTTGCAGAATCAAAATTTTGAGAAGTTAATAAGATAGATGGAAGATTAAAACGATAAAGAATACCGCTGGCAATAACATAAAGTTTTCCATTATCATAATCAATTGCAGAATATAAATCTTCTGTATATGAAGTTTGTGGTGTAGCAACAGAGGTTTTTCCAGCTGTTCCAAAGGAAGTGTCTAATATTCCGTTGGCATCAATTCTTGCTAATGATATGTTTGAAAGCGCTGTTGTTGCCTGTGCGCGAGTTCTGCCTACCAAAATAATTTTAAAACTATTGTCAAATTCATGAGCTGCTATAGCTCTAACATTATCGTAATAAGTATCTGTAAAATCAATAGTTGCATATCCGCCAGAACCAAAAGAAGTATCTGCTGTACCTGTAGAATTTCTTTTTGCAATCAAAAATCTATTTTGATTGTTCATCCCACAAGAATAAGATTCACCATTAAAATCAAATACAATTTTCGAATTTGTTAAACTCTTATTATTAGTATCGTTACCATCTAACGTATAGGTATTATCTAATGAACCTGTTGAGTTAAATTTTTTAGTATAAATGGAATAATATGTTCCATCTGAAGTAGATTTAGAAACATATATATTGCCAAGTTCATCAATTTCTGCACCTGCTAAATTACCGTAGCCATAAAAAGTATTATTTACAAATCCTGTTCCATTAAAAGAAGTGTCTAAAGTATTGTTGGTGTTATATCTAAAAATTTTTACGCTATTTGATGAAAAATCATTATCATCTGTTATAATGATAGGCTTATCATTAAGGTCAGATTTGATTATAACATCATGATAACCTGTTGTGTAAGTCCAAGAATTGTAAAATATATTTGTTGCACTACCTGTTGCAGCCGAAACTACAGAAAATGCACCTTTACTATAGGATGAAACGTAATAATTTCCATTTATAATATGTAAAGAATTTAAAATATCAACTGTGGATCCAAAGCTTATAGTTTGTATTCCATCACTATCAAAGCTATTGTCAAACGAGCCATCTAAATTCAGTCTCATAATCGTAGGTTGATAACTAGTGTTGCTTCCTACAAGAACAAGTTTATTGTTTGAAAAATCAAATTGCAAAGCTCGTGCATATATAGGAATATCTATTTTTCCATTAATACCAAAAGAAGTATCTAAAGTTCCGTCTTGTGCATTCCCAACTGCTATAATAAGCATGAGAATAATAAATGTAAATGTGTTTTTCATAATATTCGGTTTTAAAGTTATACTCAAATCTACAACCACATGAAAAACACCACAATAGGGATTTGTATAATAACAATTAGGTTTTCTCCTAATAAAAAAAGTCTGAATTTCTCCAGACCTCTTCTTCGAACGAGTGTTCAAAATGGAATTAGTTTGCTCTATGATATGTAGTAATATATTCGTAGGTTGTACCATTATATTCATCTACATCTTTTACAATTAGAGTATTACTGTTTAAAGTTGTAATTTCTTCACTAAAGGCTTCGCCATTCAGACTAAAATTGATGGTGTTTCCAGAGCGTGTCCATGTAACAGAGCTGACTGAACTTGCCGCATCTACTGTACAATCTGCTGCATATTGTATCCAATCGGCAGAACCGTTGCTTTTAAACTCTACATAATCTAAGTTGCTACTACAATTATGTGCCCATAATTGCTCGTTTCCAGCAACACCATTGGTTACTGTATTTTCTGAATACATATACCATTTTCCAATTAAATTTCCGGATGTAGTAGATGAAGAATTATTATCATCGTCTTTATTACAACTAATGAATAGCAATGATACTGATGCCATTACTAAAAGAAATGTTTTTGTGATTTTTGTTTTCATAATATTACGTTTTAAAATTATAATCAAAACTACAACCGCATAAAAAACACCACAATAGGAATTTGACTAATAAATATTAGGTTTTTCCCTAATGAAAAACCTCACATAGGCTTTAAAAAATTTGAGTTTTCTCCTTGTTTATTTATAATTAGGTAATATTTGTAAACCAACCATAATTTTTTCTTTTCGTATTCCTGGGTCACTACCAAAATTGCTGAGAGTAGCCGATAATCTAAATGTATTTATGAAAGTGATTCCGGCAATAATTTTGCCATTTAGAAATGGTTTTTCATTTGAAAGTGATAGGTTTTTGTAAAATTCCTTATCGCCAACAGTATAATTTATATTTGCATTTACAAAAAAACTAAATTTACCATTTTCTGATGCAAAATCAAAATAGTTACACACACCAAAACTTCCGTTTGCGGTTGAAGTATCTATGTTTCCACTAAAATTTTTAAGATAGGTTGCTCCTTTTAAAGAAAAATAACTGTACCAGTTTACAAATTTTTTTTCTTTGTAAAAATTTGTATAAACAGGCAAATTAAAATCAAGAAAGAAATTACCACCTCCATTTATAAATGTTTTGAAGGTTTCTATTTGTGTAGCTTGCGTTGAATTGTTAATTTCAGATTGATTATTGCTTGTGAGTACATTTCCAAAAACTATTCGCAACGCATTCATATAATCAGTTATTAATTCTGTTTGTATGGTAGAGCTTTCACTGTCGGCGGTAAGATATAATGCGTTTATGTATTTCGTTTTATTTACATCATTCTCGTAAAATTCTTCAAAAAACCGCTTTCTGTTTTTTCTTGCTATTGTGGGAAACCATCGGCTTGAAATTTTTATCAATTTGTCTAATTCATATTGTTTTTTTTCCTCAAGTTTTTTTATCTCACTAGTTATAGCATCTACTCTTGATTTTAGTAGAAAAAAATCCTCTTCTGTGTCTGATGGTTTGTCCATTAATTTATTCCGTTCAATTATAAGACTCTCTATTTTTTTTGTGTATATTTCTTCTATTAGGTTTCTATATTTTGATTCAAGAGAAAGCGACTCAGATGAAGCGTTGGTTGCTTCATTTATTTCATTTGTTGCTAAATCATATTCTGTTTGTGTTATTTTACCAGCTTTCAAACTTTCGCTAAAGAAAATGGTCAAGGAGTCTTTTAAAGGTTCAATTTTTTTATTTATTAGCACATTATGGCTTATATCGGTTTTTTTTATCAAACTGTCAAATTTGTCTTTGCTTATCTTTTTTGCATTAAATAGGCTGTCTAAAATTTTAGTTGTTGTTACTAATGGCTTGTATTGAGTCTGTTGAAGCGTATCGTTTTTGTCGTTTCTGTAATTATATTTTAATTTTATTGATGGCATCTGTGAAAAAGCATTTACACACAGTATAAACAGTAATATAATTTTTGTTTTCATGACTATAAATTTTAAGATTATTAATATCCCAAAATTATTGCCGGACAAAATTAAAACAACAGGAAAAACCCTAATTTTTTGGTAGGATTTACACTAAATTTCTAAAAAACGTAATTATTGTTAAATTTTTTAAGAATTTTCATTATTTTTATAGAAATTATAAGATTAGGGGAAAATCTGTTTTGTATTAGGAAAAACCCTAATAGATTTCATGTTTTCTATTTCAACTTTGTGGTATTACTAACTTAAAAAAATTAATGATATGAAAACTCTTAACCTTTTCATTACCCTTTCTATAGTTTGTTTAATTTCGATCATAAGCTGTAAGTCTACATCAAATAGTAATTCAAATAAAACTGAAAAAGAAGGTGATATAGTAAAAAGTACTTATCAAAAAAATAAAGAATCAGATACAGCTGTTGTTTCTTTAAATAAATATTCTTTAGACCAATTATTAAAACTTTATTCGGATGTTACTCAACCTAAGGAAAAATCTGTTACTAACAAATATAACAAAGCCCAAATACTTACTTCAATAATAAGCAAACACGAAATAAGTAGTGATTTATATGCCCAGTATAGAGATGATTTTTGGAATCGAAAAACCTCATACATTCATACTATAAATTGTGCTGAACTAAATACCCTTTTGAAAGGAATAGAACCAACGGACTATGTAATGTTTACTTTCACAGAAAAAAAAGTTGCATATGATTTCAATTACAAAATTGCAAAAACCCATTCTTTTAAATCTTTTGTGTCTTGTTTTCCTGCCATTCTCTTAAAACAAATGACTGAGAATAATTGTGAAAAGATAACTATTGGAAAAGGATTAAAATACATTGATAATCCTCCATATTCTTTACCTAAGGGCTATTATAACATAGCTATGCTAAAGTTTTTTGACTCAAAGGGTAATGTTCAATATTTTGATATTGTTGAAGACCCAAGTTTATCCAAAAAATAGATATTATGGGATTTGATGTTGTTGTTTTACTAAAATTTATATTGAAATTTTATATTTTAGTAACATTAATTCATTTTTTAGTAAAAAAAACAAATAACAATGTGTTAAAAGCTATTTTAGTTTTGACAGTTGTAAATATCATAATTACCGATGTATTTCTATTTCTTGATTTAAAAATTGCTTTTAATAATAACATTTATGTTGTTCTTTTGTTTTTGCTTTGGCTTTTTTTGTTAAAAAAAACAACGGCATTGAAAAATATAAATTATTATCTATTTGTCTTTATTTTATTTTCCTTGTTTAATTTGTTCTTTTATGAAGGCTTCTATAAATTAAACACAAAAACTTTTGTCTTTGGAACACTAATTTATTTATTATTATTTGTAGAAATATGTTTTGTAAACTTAAAAAATGAAAAACTGTCTTTTTTTTTGAGTAATATATTAATTTTACTTTCAAGCCCTATCCTTTTTTTTGTAGGTTATAGTTTTATGTTTGGTTTTGATAACAAGATTATTAATGATGTTGAAATAATTAAAGGTGTAAAATTATTTGATATTATATCAAATTTAGTAAACTTCACTTTTTACACTCTAATAAATATTTATATATTTAAACAAAATAAAGAATGTACAACATAGCAATAGGAATAATCATAGGGTTTTTGCTTATTTGTTTGATATTTATCTTTTGTGTTGCTTTGATAAAACTCTACATCCAAAAAATAAAAAAATACAACCAAATCCTTTTCGAAAAAGAAATCAACCATCAAAAGCAAATCAACCAAACAATACTCGAAACCCAAGAAAACACGCTGCAAAACATTGCTCAAGAACTTCATGACGATGCCGGACAACAACTCACATACATCAACTTTCAGTTAGAGCATTTAAAATTAGATCACCAAAACATTAAGGAAGAAATCAATCCGGTTTCGCAGTCGTTGTCGCAGCTTTCAAACACAATTCGCTCGTTAAGCCATTCGTTAAACAATCAAATTCTTTCGCAACAAAATCTTATAAAAGCCATTGAAACCGAAGCCAACAGAATAAATGCGCTACAAAAAATACACATTTCGGTCGAAAGCAATCTTGCAGCACCAGTATCTTTTTCAATAACCGAAAAAATCGTGATTTACCGAATTTTTCAAGAAGTAATAAACAACACACTAAAACATGCTAAAGCCAAGAATATTTTCATAAAACTTATAAGCGAAGCCAATTTCAAAATGATTATTAGCGACGATGGCAAAGGCTTTAGTGTGGAAGAAGAATTACAAAACACAAAAACCAATGGCTTACAAAACCTTATTTCTCGTGCAAAACTCATAAATTGCACATTACAAATTCAGTCCAAAAAAACGAAAGGAACAACCGTTGTACTAACCAAATAATTTGTCATGGAAAAAACCACCATTTGCATTATAGACGATCATAAAATTGTACGACAAGGACTTAAAGAACTACTCGAAAAATTGGGCAATTACAAGATAACACGGGAGTTTGAAAGCGGTGTGGAGTTTCTGGAAGCTTTGCCATTGCAGCAAATGCCCGATCTTTTTATTCTCGATTATTCGATGCCAAAACTCAACGGAATTGAAGTGTTGCAAGAATTAGAAAAAAGAGATGAAGAATACAAAGTGTTATTGCTTACGCAACATTTTGAAGAACAAATTATAAACGATGCCTATCATCATGGCGCGCGTGGGTTTTTACATAAAAACTGTACGGCTCACGATTTGAAATTTGCCATTGATAATATTGTGAAAATTGGTTATAATAATATTTCCGAAATTTTAAAACGAATAAAAAGTTATGAGGATACTAACGCGTCTGAAACAAATCACAACATTACACTATCAGATAGAGAATTCAAATTTTTGGAATTGGTTTGTGATGAAAAAGAATACACCTACGACCAAATGGCAGAAATTATGAACGTTTCGGTAAAATCTATTGATGTGTATCGTACCGCTATTTTCGACAGGTACAATATCAAATCAAAAGTAGGATTGGTTTTGTTTTCTTTTAAACACAAACTTACCCTGCCGTTTCTATAATTAATAATTAGCTTTTCTTGTCTTTGCAGAATCCAACAACTGAAAACCAACAACCGACAACTGTAAACTGAAAACTAATTTCATATCTTTGTAAAAACAAAATTTTATGAATTATTTAAACATTACCAAATACATTTATCTCGTTTTAGGATTTGTAATGACGTATGATGCTTATGACAAATATCAAAAAAATGTAGATTTTAAAATCAGTTTATTCTTTTCGGCTTTGGCATTTTTCTTATTTTTCTTTAGAAATTACATGATGAATAAAGCCAAAAACCGCAACGCAGACCAACAATAATGGAATATATTGTAGTAATTATTACACTTATTTTGTCGGCTTTTTTTTCGGGAATGGAAATCGCGTTTGTGTCTTCCAACAAAATTTATCTCGAAATCGAAAAAAAACAAAATGGCATCACGGCTACAATTCTCAATAAAATAACCGAAAAACCATCAAAGTTTATAGCCACAATGTTGGTAGGAAACAACATTGCCATGGTAGTTTATGGTTTTTTTATGGGCGATATTTTAATGCATGTCTTCAATCACTATTTTGTGCCATTGCCCGAGTTTTCTAGTTTTTTGCTACAAACCATAATTTCTACGCTCATAATTTTAATAACTGCCGAATTTTTACCCAAAGTTTTCTTTCAAATCTATGCCAATAGTTTGATGAAGATTTTTGCTATTCCGAGTTATTTTTTCTTTACTATATTCAATTTTATTTCCTCGTTTGTCATTTGGATTTCCGATTTTATTCTCAAAAAATTCTTTAAAACCGAAGGCGATTATGTACCATCGTATTTTAGTAAAGTAGAGTTAGGAAACTACATTACCGAACAAATGAGCAGCGTTGACGAAACCGGACAAGTTGATTCCGAGATACAAATTTTTCAAAACGCACTCGAATTTTCTGGCGTAAAAGCTCGTGATATTATGACGCCGCGCACCGAACTTGTTGCAGTAGAAATTCATGATTCGGTTACCGAGTTACGCGAACTTTTCATCAATACGGGTTATTCCAAAATAATAGTTTATCAAGATTCATTAGATGACATTTTGGGTTATGTGCATTCGTTTGAATTGTTCAAAAAACCGCGAACTATCAAAGCCATCATGAATACGGTTGAATTTGTTCCCGAAACTATTTTTATAAAAGATGTATTGAATTTGCTTACCAAAAAACGAAAAAGTGTTGCCGTAGTTCTTGATGAATATGGTGGAACTTCGGGAATTATTACAGTAGAAGACATTATCGAAGAACTTTTTGGCGAAATTGAAGACGAACACGACGATGATTTTAATTTAATCGAAGAACAAATTGATGAAGAAAACTATCTGTTTTCTGCCCGATTAGAGGTTACGCATATCAACGAAGCGTATAAACTAAATATTCTCGAAAGCGATTCCTATTCGACATTAGGCGGATTTATTGTAGCGCATTGCAAAGAAATTCCGAGAGTTGAAGACGTAATTGTGGTAGAAAAATATCAATTTACAATAGAAAAAGCAACCAATACCAAAATCGAAATAGTAAAATTACTACTGCTCGAATAATTTTTTTTAAAAACTATTGTAAATATCTCACAGAGAATTGTATTTTCGCAAACTGAATAAAAAACAACGAATTAAAATGGCAATCTTACAAAAAATAAGAAATCACTCAGGACTACTTTTAGGAGCAATAGGTTTAGCACTATTAGCCTTTGTACTTCAAGATGTATACACAAAAGGCTCGCAAAGCTTCTCTGAAGATGTAGGTTCGATAGACGGAAAAGACATTTCATTTGATGATTTTAGAGTAAAAGTAGCAAATCTTGAAAAAAGCGGTCAAAACATGACAGCTGTACAAGCGGCAAACCAAGTTTGGGATCAAGAAGTAGCCATTACTTTACTTACAGATCAATTCGAAAAAGCAGGAGTTACTGTTAGCGAAAAACACATCATAGATGTTTTGTCAAAAAATCCACAAATCGGACAAAATCCGCAATTCCAAAACGAATTAGGAAAATTTGATTTGAAAAAATTCAAAGCATTCTTCCAAGCCAATCCAGAAATGATGAAAAATCTTGAAGGATTAGAAAAAGACGCAGACATCAATTCAAAATATGGTATTTACAGTACTTTGATTAGAAGTGGTTTTTACACAACAACTGCCGAAGGAAAATTCAAATACGAATTAGACCAAAACAAAGTAAACTTTGATTATGTAACCGTTCCGTTTTCTACTATCAAAGACAGCGATGTAAAAGTTACAGACGAAGACATCAACGAGTATATAAAAAAACACCCAAAACGTTTCAAAAGCGATGGAACTCGTGAAATTGAATATGTAGTAATCGAAGACAAACCATCGGCTCAGGATATGGATATTGCCAAAGCTGCAATGATGGAATTACTAAATGGTAAAGATTCTACACAAGTTGGTTTTTCAAAAGCAGCTAATGTTTATGAATTCGTAGCCGAAAACTCAGACAAACCGCTTGATACAACGTATGTAACCAAACAACAATTAACACCAGAAGTTGCCGATGTTTTATACAACTTAGCACCGGGTCAAATTTATGGTCCGTATGTTGATGGAAAATATTATGCTATTACTAAAATGTTAGGTAAAAAAGCTGGCGCTAAAGCAAAAGCAAGTCACATCTTAATAGCTTACGAAGGTTCAAAAGCACCAGCAAAACAAAAACGTACCAAAGAAGAAGCAAAAGCAAAAGCCGAAGATTTATTAAAACAAGCACAAGCAAATCCAGGTATGTTTATGATGTTGGCACTTAGTAATTCTGATGATTCATCGGCTCAAAACGGTGGCGATTTAGGAACTTTTGGCCCAGGTCAAATGGTAAAACCATTCAACGATTTTGTATTCAATAATCCTGTTGGGAAAATTGGTTTGGTTGAAACGGAATTTGGTTATCACGTAATTAATGTAACAGGTAAAGAAGATGCTGTGAAATTAGCAACTGTTTCTAAGAAAATAGACCCTTCGCAAGCTACCATGGACGAAGCTTACAAAAAAGCAACACAATTTGAAATGGATGCTGTAGCTGGTAAAAAGTTTGAAGATTTAGCCAAAAAAGCAAACATTGTAGTATCGCCATCTATCAAAGCAAAACCAATGGATGAAAACTTTGGTGCTGCTGGAAATCAGCGTCAAATTGTAAAATGGGCGTATGAAGATGATATCAAAATTGGCAATGTAAAACGTTTTGAAGTTCCAAATTTAGGACACGTTATTGCTAAATTAAAAGCTATCAACGAAAAAGGATTAATGAGTGCTGAAGAAGCCAAACCAATGGTTGAAATGACCATTAAAAATCAGAAAAAAGCCGAAAAATTAATGGCAAAAATGAAAGGTTCTTCACTTGATGCTATTGCTAAAGCTAATAATGTAACAGTTCAAAATGTTCCAGCTGCCGGAATTGATAGCCCATCTATCCCATCAGGATATGAGCCAAAAGTTGTAGGAATTGCTTTTGGAACTGCAAAAGGAAAAGTTTCTGCACCAATAGAAGGAAACACAGGTGTTTTTGTTGTAAAAAGCAATGGTGAAACCAAAGCAGCAAAACCCGCTAACTACGATGAATACATCAAAAGAGTAAAAGGAATAGCAAATCAAGCGGCGGGAGCAATTATTCCAACACTTAAAAATGCTGTTGAAATTACAGATAATAGAGCAAAATTCTATTAATAGTTTCTATTTAGAAAATATAAAAAACGAGGTAATAAACCTCGTTTTTTTATGAGTTGTTGTTAAAATTTTTAAAAAAAGTTTAAAAAATAATCTTTTGGTATACTTTTTGAAAAATTTATTTTATATTTGTTACACTAAATAAAGAGTTTATGGCAAAAAAATACTTATACACCTTCTTGTTGCTTGTTGGATTTGCAACAACAGGAACTGTTTTTGCCCAAGAAAAACAAGCGGGAAAAACAGCCCAAGAAACAAACATTGACGGATTAACTATTTACCCAAACCCTGTTTCGGGCGATAGAATTTATATTACTACCAAGTTAAACGAAGACAAAGAAATTGTGATTTTTGATGTACTTGGTAAAAAAGTTTTGCAAACGGTACTTACTTCAAAAGAGCTAAATATCGGCACATTAAATCCTGGGATTTACATTATACAGGTAAAAGAAGCCGATGCTGTTGCTACTAGGAAATTGATTGTGAAATAATTATTACATAAAACTTAACAAAAAAAATACATTGATTTTCATCAATGTATTTTTTTTGTTCTTATCTTTGTAGAAAATTAAAACAGAAAAACATGAAAAAAATTTACTCTTTAGCTTTATTAGCTTTTGCTTCTTTAGGATTTTCGCAAGTTACAATTTCTCAATGGAATTTTGATGATGCAACTCCTGCAACAGCAATGTTACCTACAACAGGTGCTGGTACATTCTCATTAATTGGTGGTGTTGTTGATAATTTAACATCAGGTGCTATGCCAGCAGGAAACCCTTCTACTGGTAAAGCTTACAGTGTTAAAACTTTCCCTGCATCAGGAACAGCATCAGGAACAGCTGGTTTTCAATTTGCTGTTAGTACAGTAGGTTACACAGGTATTGTTGTAGAGTTTGACCCAAGAGGTTCTGGAACTTCTTCAAAATGGCAACAATATGAATACACAACAGATGGTGCTACTTGGACTGTATTAGGTAATAACGCAGGTGCTTTAACTAATGCTTTTACTGCTACACCTATGGTTTCTTTAACATTACCTGCTGCTTGTGATAATAGTGCAAGTTTTGCATTTAGAATTGTATCTATTTTTGATCCTACAGGAACAGATTATGCTTCTGTTACAGGTGGAGCTACAGCATACAGTCCTGCTGGTGCTTGGAGAATTGACAACGCTACTTTTAAAGGTACTTCTGCATCTGTAAACAATACTTCAATCGCTGGTTTAAAAGTATTTGCAAGCAACAAAATGTTATATGTTACTTCAGATAGTAGCGATGATAAAGCAGTAGTTGTATATGATATGCTTGGTAAAGTAGTTGCAAACGAAACTGTTTCTTCACAACCAATGAATGTTGCTAACCTTTCAACTGGTGCTTATATCGTAAAAGTTTCTGAAAACGGTGCAACTTCAACTGTAAAATTATTGATTGACTAATTAAGAAATCAATTTATAGATATTAAATCCCGACTTTGTTCGGGATTTTTTATTTTTGTGCTATGATACTACAAGACGAAATTTTCACCATAAAAAACCAAAAGCATTTTGAGAAACTGGCTCTTAAAGTTTTTCGGTTTCAATATGAAAACAATTTGTTGTATCGTGATTTTTGTGATTTTTTAAAGACTGATATTGGAAGTGTTAAAAGTTTACATAAAATTCCGTTTTTACCTATACAGTTTTTTAAATCGCATACAATACTTTCTTCTGATAAAAATATCCAAAAAATCTTTACCAGCAGCGGCACAACAGGCACAATCAACAGTAAACATTCTGTAACCGATTTAGCCATTTATGAGCAAAGTTTTCGGCAAGCATTTAGTCAATTTTATGGTTCGATTGAAGATTACGTGGTTTTAGCACTTTTACCGAGTTATTTAGAGCGCGATGGGTCTTCGCTTATCTACATGGTAAATGATTTAATAGCGCAATCTAATGATGCTAATAGCGGGTTTTATTTACACAATCATCAAGAATTAGCTCGTAAATTAAAAGAACTTGACGCTTCGGGCAAAACAGTATTACTGATTGGTGTAACTTATGCTCTATTGGATTTATTAGAAATAGATTCATTTCAATTAAAAAACACTATTGTTATGGAAACTGGCGGCATGAAAGGAAAACGAAAGGAAATGATTCGGGAAGAATTGCATAAAATATTGAGTACTGATTTTGGAGTTTCTTCTATTCATTCGGAATACGGTATGACCGAATTATTGTCGCAAGCCTACTCCTTTGGCGCTGGTGTATTTGAAACACCGCCTTGGATGCAAATTCTTATACGAGATACCGAAGACGCACTAACACTATTGCCCGATGGAAAAACCGGCGGAATTAATGTAATAGATTTGGCAAATATCAATTCGTGCAGTTTTATTGCTACCCAAGATTTGGGCAAAAAAAATTCCCAAAACCAGTTTGAAGTTTTGGGAAGATTTGATAATTCTGATATCAGAGGTTGTAATTTACTTCTATCTTAAGGTTTTACAATTTCTTTAGTTTGTTGTTTTCTTTCGTTGTTTAAATGTTCTCTTTGCGCCATGCGTTCGGCGATCAAACGTTCTCTTTCTGCCATTCGCTCAGCAATTAATCGTTCCCGTTCTGCTATACGTTCTGCCATTAGTTTTTCTCGTTCGGCTTTACGTTCGGCTAATATTCTTTCTCTTTCCGATAGCACCGGTTGTGGTTTTGAAACAGCCCCCTGATTTTGTGAAATTGTTTCACTATTATTTGTAGCTTCTTCTTTTGGAGTTTCTGCTACCTGACTTGTAGTATTAGTAGATGCTGCTCTATATGACCCAACAAATGATGATGTTCCTGCAAAAGAACTTTTCACCGTAGTTGTTGGTGTTTCTGATATTGTACTACTACTTGTTTCTGCTTGTTTTGGTTCTTCTTTAATAACAATATCATTTTGTTTATTTTCACTTTTATCAATAGTATTTTCCGAAAGTAAACTAAAATAGATTACATCTACACCTAAGTCATTCTTTTTTAAAGGCACTTCTATTATAGTTTGCTTTTCTTTTATAGCTCCTTCTAACTGAAATCCCATAAGTTTTATAATAAAATTGATATGGTTTTTATTAATAATATAAATAGGATTTGCTTCTGAGATTCCGTTTCCTGAAGATTTTATAGCTTTAAAAAGATTGTAATAAAATTTAAAAACTTTATCTGAAGCGGCAAAATCATGATTTTGTTCGTATTCAAACAATCCTTTGTAATGGTAAAAATCCATATCAAACATGTCTTTTGCTAAGAAGGCATTGCACTTTTCTGCTGCTGCTGCATAATTGTTTTTGGTAGCGCTAAGCATTTGCAAGGCTTTCGTTTTTTCTGAGTAGCTAATAGGATTATACTCATTTTTTGCCAATTTGTAACCATAATACAAGTGCTGCAATTCTTCTGAATTTAGCGAAATATCATAATTCAAAAATCGAGTTTTCAATTTATCGAGATAGTGTGGACTATTTACATCTGTAACTTCGTTTTTTATTTTTTCAAAATCCGGTTTTCCGTTAAAACTGTATCCAATATTGTAACAAAACACAAGATTTAGTAAAAGTGTAAAAAGTCCCCTTAGAGCAATTGCTCTATTTGTTTTTTCAAATAGCATATTTTTTAACTTTGGGATATGTAAATATAGATAATTTTTTAAACCGTAGTACTTCTTTGACAGTTTTATTCTGTAAAACAATTTCTACAGAAAATGGTTTTGATCAAGCTAACTAATTCGTTCTCAAAACATAGCAAAACATCAGTGTTTATCAAGGTTTCCTTTAAAACTGTAACTGGCATAAAGCCTGCTTTGAGGTTTTTGAATGATATAATTCCGGCTTCAACGGCTATATTTTTGTCTGCAGAAAACATATAAGCATATGCCAAAAGTTGAATAATTTTTTCGTTTTTTATGTCTTGAGTTAGTTTCTCCCAAGAGCTTAGTGCAACATTTTTATTTTCTACTTTTCCGGTTTTATAATCTATAATTCTATATATGCCGTTTCGCTTTTCAATACGGTCTACGTTTCCACTAATAAGCACTTTAAAATCCAAATCTTGATGATGAATTTGTCTACTTAATTTTTGTTCTAAAGTTATTATTTCAACAGAATCTCCGTTTTTAACATCTGCCAATTCATTCTTAACAAAATTTAAAATATTGCGTTTTGCTACTTCGTAAGCCAATAAATTTTTCCCTTTTTTGATTTCGCCTTCTTTATAAATTTCTTTAAACTGAGTCAGAACTGTTTCTTCAATTTTACTTGTAATAGTTTCTAAAATCGGAACTGTTAATACATTTCCAATATATGGTTTATACAATTCTTCTAAACTTCGATGAATAATGGTTCCCAGCGTATTCAAAGCGATATTTTCTTCTACATCATCAACTTCTGAGATTTTGAGAATTCGTTGCACATAAAACTGCATCGGATTTCGTATGTAAGCTGTTAAAGAAGAGGGCGAAAATCCATTGGCTGCTATTTCATACAATCGTTCTAAAACTTTATCCGACTTATAAATTTCTTTTGGTTTTGATAATTCATCTGGAACTTCGGCAGCAAAATCTTTTTTTATAATTTCATGATTTGGCAGTTTTTCAAATTCTAATTGGCTGATAAATCGGCTCTTTTCACCTGAATCAAAACCATCTGTTTCTGAATTATAAATAAGATAAACATTCTTAGCTCGCTGCAAAAGATGATAAAAGTGATACGCATAAATTGCGTCTTTTTCTTTGTATGTAGGCAACCCTTTTTCGAGTTTTACATCGTATGGAATAAACGAATTATTTGATTTTCCGGCAGGAAATTTACCTTCATTAACCGATGTAATAATGACATTTTCAAAATTGAGCACACGACTTTCCAAAACACCCATTATTTGCAAGCCATTGAGTGGTTCGCCTTCAAATGAAACTTCTGCAGCTTCTATGGCTTGTGTGTAAATTGTATGCAGTGTTTCTATAGCATCGCTTGGTATATTCTTTGCGTAAAAAGACTGAATTTTATTGATTTGGGTATAAATTGTATATAGAAAAGCATTGTTTATTTTATCTTCTTGAATATCGTAATCAAAACTATTTTTGATTTCCATTAAAACAGCTTTTAACAATGCCAATACCTCTTGCGCCGGTTGGTTCCAATTCTGAAAAATAAGCGAAAACAAAGCTGAATTTTTGTGTTGAAGCTCTATGATTTTAGCCAGTGAAATATAGGTAAAGTTATTTCTTTTGATAATTGCTACAATTTTTCGAGCCTGACAATTTTCTTCCAAAATAGGATGTGTGAGCACTTCTAATACATCTTTATAATAAAACACATATGATGTACTGCTTTTTTTAATGGCATTTACATGCATTCTAAAAATCTTTGAAACCGCCAACTGCACAGGATTATTCTTAGCCGAATAACCCATTGTGATATTGAGTGCCGACACATTATTGGGTAAGGTACTAAGAACTGGCAACAGCATATTTTCATCGCCTAATACTACCGCAGTATTTTGCAATTCGTTTGTTGGAATGTTGGCAACTATATCCGATACAATTTTGGCTTGACCTATGGCTTTTGCTGTTCCATAAATATGGATTTTCTTGTTTTGCGAAAACAAATTTTCAATCCATAAATACGGATTGGTCTTATAAAATTTCCATGTTGATTTTATTCTTCGAGCAAAAAGTGCAGCATCGTGTTGAGTATCATTCAGAAAATACTTATCGGTATCCCAATATACTTTTGCTTTGTTGTTTTCTAAAAGATGTTGAAAAAGTATTTCTTCGGCTTGGTTGAGGGCATTAAAACCAGCAAATATCAAACTGTTATCTTGTAAATTTTTAGAATACTCTTGAATGTTTTCTGTGGCAATTCTATAGGCAACACCCTGGTAGCCAATTTTATTACTTTTAAGTTGATTATAAAATGAATTGTATAATGGTGGTAATGATTTCCAAAAAGCTAAATATTTCTCAATAAGAGGTGTTGTAGCGCTTTCTACTTTCCAATGCTCTATTCTTTTGATATCAACCAGATAATTTAGTATTGCATTAGCATCGAGCAAATACCGATCGATTTCATTAAAATCTTGTAAAACCGTTGGCGCCCAATTGGCAAAGTTCTCAAAACTCTCTTGTTTAATTTCTTCGGTTATGCCTTGATAATGGCTATAAAACTCAAAAAGCAAATCTATACGATCGATGATTTTTATTTGAGAAACATCAGAAATAAACTCTTCGATACTCCAAATTTTAGGTGCTAAAACAGGATGATTTATGTTTTGCGAAAGTTCGTTTAACAAAAATACTTTGGCGCGCTTATTTGGAAGAATAATAGTGTTGTTTTCTATTGTAGTAGTAGCGATGAGTTCTAATGCTAACTGTTTTAAAAAAGTTTCCATGTTGTAAAAATAAAAAAACGCTCCGAAAAATCGGAGCGTTTCTTATATTTATGTTTTAGAAAGATTAGTTCATTAATCTAACTTCAACTCTTCTGTTTTGAGCTTTACCAGCTTTAGTTTTGTTTGAAGCAACTGGTTTAGATTCACCAAATCCTTCAGAAACTAATCTTGAAGAAGAAATACCGTGCTCAACTAAGTAGTTTTTAACAGCAGCAGCTCTTTCTTGAGATAATTTCATATTCATAGCATCTGCACCGTCAGAGTCTGTATGACCATCGATAGAGAAGTTTGAATCTGGGTATTCTTTTAGGATAGCAGTCATAGCATCAAGAACTGAATACGTTTGTTTTTGGAAGCTGTATTTTCCTGTGTCGAATAAGATTGTTTTACCGTAATCGTTTAATTTTTTGATTACCTCTTGTGTTGGAGGAGCTACTTTAGGACAACCGTTAGTTTTACGATCTGAAGTTGCAACACCTTTTACAGTAGGACAAGCATCATCTTTGTCATAGATACCATCACCGTCTGTATCAGCCCATGGACAACCTTGGTTTTCTTTTGGACCTTTTACATCAACACATTTGTCATCTTTATCAGCGATACCGTCACCATCTTTATCAGGACAACCTTGTAAAGATTTAAGACCAGCAACTTCTGGACAAGCATCAACGTTATCAGCAATACCGTCACCATCTGTATCAGGACAACCATTCATTTCTGGAGTACCTTTTTCAGTAGGACAAGAATCTTTAGAATCTTCGATACCGTCACCGTCTGTATCAGGACAACCATTGAATTGTTTTAAACCTGCAACATCTGGACAAGCATCATCTTTGTCATAAATACCATCACCATCTGTATCTTTAGCTCCAAATTTGAAAGTAAGACCAGCAAAGTGTTGTAAATGTGTAGGAACATTATCCATAGTAGTTCTACTTGCGTTATCTGGCATACCTCTCATGTCAGAATCTTCCATAGAATGTTTGTAAGTAGATTGTAAAGTTAAACCAATGTTTCTTGTAAACCAAAAAGTTAAACCAAGACCACCGTTTACTGTACCATAACTAGCATCTCCCCACCAAGTGTAACCACCACCAATGTGTGCATAAGGATCTAACCATTTTGATTTGATTGCTTTTTGGAAGCTATATTTAATAGTTCCATCTACAGCGTAGTAAGATAAATCACCAGGATTTGTTACAGTATATTCATCATTAGCAAGATCATCATAAAATCTTTTTTCAACGAATTTGTTGATTTTGTTTACAGATCCAGTTACACCGAAAGAGAAATTTTTCCCAATGTATCTTGAAACATTAAGATAAGAAACAGATGGAATGATGTTCCAATATTCCTTAGCGTTAAAATACTGTGAGAATTGATCTTCTACTTTTGAAGCAGCACTTACTCTCGCTCCGTCTACGGCGTTTGCCCCGAACGAGATTGCCCATTTGTTGTCGCTATCTTGAGCTTGTGCAGCTAAACCAGCAACAAGCAACAATGAAGCAAATAATTTGTTAAGATTTTTCATACTTAATTTGTTAGATTATAAAAATTATAATGGTGCAAAGGTATAAAGTTTATTCTACTTTCCAAAATTTGTAGTAAAAATTCTATCTTATATGATTTTTAGCTCTTTAGCAACTTCTGTAAACGCTTGAATAGCTTTGTCTAAATGGGCTTTTCCGTGGGCTGCCGAAAGCTGCACTCGTATTCTTGCTTTGTCTTTTGGAACAACTGGATAGAAGAAACCGATTACATAAATCCCTTTCTCCAAAAGCTTGTCCGCCATTACTTGCGATAATTTGGCGTCAAATAACATAACAGGAACTATTGCCGAATCTCCATCAATGATATCTAAACCTGCTGTTTTCATTCCGTTTTTGAAATAATTGGTGTTCCACTCCAGTTTATCTCGTAGGGTTGTGTCTTTCTCTAATAATTCAAACACTTTTATAGAAGCCCCTACTATAGCTGGCGATAATGAATTTGAAAACAAATACGGACGTGAACGTTGGCGCAATATTTCGATAATTTCTTTTTTAGCGGTTGTATAACCACCCATAGCACCACCTAATGCTTTACCTAATGTGCCTGTGATTATGTCTACTCTACCCATTACCCCTTTGGCTTCCAGTGTGCCTTTACCTGTTTCGCCTATAAATCCTGCCGCGTGACATTCATCAACCATAACCATAGCATCGTATTTATCGGCTAAATCACATATAGCATCTAATGGTGCAACAATACCATCCATAGAGAAAACGCCATCAGTAACAATTAACTTAAATCGATGTCCCGCTTCGGTTGCTTTAATTAACTGATTTTCTAAATCTTGCATATCGGCATTGTTATAGCGATAGCGAGCTGCTTTGCAAAGTCTTACTCCATCAATAATTGAAGCATGGTTTAAACTATCAGAAATAATGCAATCTTCTTCGCCCAACAAAGGTTCGAAAACACCACCATTGGCATCGAAAGCTGCGGCATACAAAATAGTATCTTCTGTACCATAAAAATCCGCAATTTTTTGTTCTAATGTTTTATGAATGTCTTGTGTACCACATATAAATCGCACCGACGACATGCCGAAACCGTGCGTGTCTAATGCGTCTTTTGCTGCTTGAATAACTTCTGGATGCGAAGAAAGCCCAAGATAATTATTAGCACAAAAATTTAAAACGGTTTTTCCGTTTACGGTAATTTCTGCTCCTTGTGGCGAAGTTATAATTCGTTCTTTTTTAAACAATCCATTTTCTTGAATGGTTTGCAGTTCTTGTTGTAAATGTTGTTGGATTTTTCCGTACATGGTTTAGTTTTTATTTGTAAAACAAAAATAGGTGTTTTTTTTATCCTAATTATTAAACCTCAACAATTTCAACAGTTTCGCCAATATAAACCAATACTTTTTTTACTAAAGTATAGCCTAAGTTTTCGATAGCTTGCTGATATTGTTGTAATTGATTTTCATATTTTTTTTGCTGCGCTCCGGTTTTATAATCTAATAAATAAGCGTTGTTGTAAGAATCAATTACGATACGATCGGGTTTCAAAATGGGTTGATTTTTTTGCAGAATACTTCTTTCGTTTAACACTTTTACATCATTGCTAAAGAAAATCTGCAGCGCTTCATTAGTAACTATTTTCTCAATTTCTGGTTTAATTATATCAATTTGTGAAAAATTAATCAATCCCGAAAAAAGTGCTGTATCGAGTGCTGTATCTAAATCTGCAACGGTATTAATATTCGATAAAATTTCGTGCAAAGTATTACCATAAGCGATAGCTTCTTGTTGTGGTGTGTTCCACATTAGCGCTTCTTTTTGGGCAATTTTAATTTTGCTTTTATCCAAAATAGAAGTTACAATTGGCATCGGCACTGTTGGATTTTCAAATGGTTTGGGTTTGGAAACGCGTGCTGGATTTCCGGTTGTGAATTTAAAATTCTCGATATTTTTATGCGTTGTATCTATAAAATCTAAGAAATAACCGCCTAAAGTATTTGGGTATGAAGTGTCTTTTTTTCGTTCTTCGATTTCGCTAATAATGTACAACTGCTCTACTGCTCTTGTCAATGCCACATACAAAACATTGATATCGTCTAACAAATCTTCTTGCTTCTTTTGTAGATAAACTGCCGCGTTTTCATCGCCAAATTGTGTAACTGAATTATTTTTATTAACCAGCGCTTTTGCCATACCAATCTCAGTTTCATCATACGAAAGCCATATTTTTTCTGGCATTCTTTTATCATAATTTTGCGATGCAAATGGCATAATCACTACTGGAAATTCCAAACCTTTTGCTTTGTGAATGGTCATAATTCGTACCGCATTGTTGCTTTCTGGAAGCGGAATGCTAAACTTGTGGTTGTTCTTTTCCCAATAATCCAAAAATTCCAAAATGCCGGCTTGGCGTTTGAGTTCATGCTCCAAAATCAAATCCTGAAAAAACTGTATGTAAGCCGAATTCTTGTGTACCGAAACTGTTTTTACCAAATATTCTACTACTTCATACAATGGTTTTTTTCGTAAAACCGAAAAGGAAATTTCGAGTTGATTTGCTTTTAAATAATTTTCGAATTCTAGTTCGGATTTGTGTTGTAAACCTTCGAAAATAAAATCGTGAACTGCTTCTTTATCAACTTTTTGCGAAGCAATGGCATACAATATTTCGGCTTTGGCTTCGGTGTATTCATTATTATTAATGTATTCTAAAAACCAAATCAGCGTTTTAATATCGTTGTCGTTTACCAAAAGCAAACTTTCGGAAGAAATTATCGGAATTTTATTTTCTATCAAATAATTGGCAAGCCATACGCCTTGTTCGTTTTTTCGAACCAAAAGCACAATTTCGCGATGCAAAAATCCTTGCGAAACAATTTTGTTTATCGTTTCGAGAGTTGCTGACAGTTGGAGTTCGTTTTTATCAAAATCTTCGTTTTGCTTTTCTTCTTTGCTTGGTTTAGGCAAAAATTCTATACTAATAAATCCGCCTTTTTTTGCATTGCTGTTTTGATGACTTTTTTCGGCATACAATTTTTTATAATCTTCATTATCAAATTTTTGTGAAATCCATTTAAAAAATTCGTTATTAAAATTGATAATGTTTTCGTAACTTCTATAATTGGTATCGAGCGGAATTGATGAGAAATCTTTGTTGGAAAACGGATTGTGGTTTTTTTCTAAATCGATAAACTGCTCGGCTTTGCCACCACGCCAACGATAAATAGATTGTTTTGGATCGCCAACCAATAGCAGCGAACCACGAACTCCGCTCAAATCTTCGGACGACAATGCGTTATCGATTAACGGAATCAAGTTTTGCCATTGCATTTCGGATGTGTCTTGAAATTCATCAATAAAAAAATGCTTGTAGCGTTCGCCCATTCGTTCGTAGATAAATGGTGCTGGTTGGTCTTTTATTTGTTCGTTTATAAGTTTGTTAAATTCTGCTATCGACAATACATTTTTATCCTTTTGAATCGAAGCCAATTCATCGTCAATAACATTAAGTAACGATAATGGCGTGATGTTACGCAACACCGCTTGATAGGAATTTACCTTTTCGAAACCCGAATAAATGCTTTCTAATTCTTGCAACAATTTCGGAACGAGCATTTCTATCAAAGATTTATCTGGTGCGCTTTTCTTTATGCCAATATCTTCAAAATTGTGATAGGTTTTTAAACTCGGATTGTAATCGCCAGCTTGTAATTTCTTTAAATGATTAGGAAAATATTGTCCACTAAAAGAAGTTAAATCGATTCCTTTTTCATTTAAAAATTGCAATATTTGTGTGGCTTTTGCTTTATTTTCTTCTAATAAAAGGTTGGAAATTTGCTGTAGTTTTTTCTTTATTTCAAGAAATTGTTCCAACGAAACATTCTTAAAATACTGTATTTCTTCCCGATTATTTTCGTTTTGTAACAATCTTCCAATATCAAACAATTCTCCCGATACGTCCCAAGATTTGTCGTCATCGGTTTTTTCCATAGTATAATCTACCAAAAATTTGGTGAGTTGTTCGTCTTCGCCAGCACGTGCCATAAGCGAATCGACAGCTTCGTTGAGTAGATTTTCGGTTTCGAGCGAAACTTCAAAAGTTATAGGCAAATTAAGATCGTGTGCAAAACTTCGGATGACTTTGTGTGTGAATTTATCGATAGTAGAAATATCAAAAGCGGCATAATTATGAATAAGCGATTTGATAATTTCTTTGGCTTTAGCATGAATAACTGGAAGCGTAAGCGATTTTTCGTCACGTGAAATAGCTTCTGCAATTTCGAGCGCTTTTTCGTTGCTGTTTTCTTTTGAAAGCTCGTACAAAGTATCAACAATGCGCGATTTCATTTCGTTTACTGCTTTGTTGGTAAACGTAATGGCAAGAATATTTCGGTAGGCATCTGGTTTTGGCGAAAGCAATATAATTTTGAGATATTCTTTTACCAAAGTAAAGGTTTTTCCGGCGCCAGCCGAAGCATTGTATAATGTAAAAGCCGCTTTTGACATAATATGAAACTACAACATTCGGATTTCTACAATTTCTTTATAAACAACATAGGCGCGTGTTTTAGCATCATAAAACTGTTGTTCTCGGTAAAAAACTTCCAACTTGTCGCCTTTGTCAATTTTATTTTTTATGAGTAATGTATCGCCAGAAAATGGAAACAACCAAATAAAGTTTTCTTTTTGATTGGCTTCGTTTAGAAGTTCGATTGTGATAAATTCGTTGGTAGTTTGCGACACATATGTGCCTTTGGTAGATAGAATGTCGTTTTCTACGATTTCTTCTTCGGAAGTATCAAAAGTACTTTTTTTGGCAATAGCCGAAATAACATCTGGGCAAGTGATTAACATTTCTATTCCTATTTTTTCTGCCATAACGTCAGAAAATTCAGCTTTTTGGTCTGGATTATAATCTATTGCTTTTTTTTCTTTATCTGATATTTGATCTAAAGACGAAAAAATACAAAGTCCTAAATCTAATTCGGTTAAGGAATTGACATCTTTTTTACTGGCGCAATCGCAAGTGAGTTGTGCTAATTTTTTGTAAACATCTTCTTTTTTTTGCGCTTGAAAAGTACAGGCTACAAACAAAAATACAATCCAAAGTTTTTTCATATCAATCAAAATTTGAGATGACAAGATACAAACTTTTTGAACATCTTGTTCAATTTTGAATTTGGAATACGAAATTAGAGTTATTCTGATTTTTGGATTTCGCCCGAAATACGTTGTGAGTTTATGATTTTTAAATCTTTTCTAAAATCAACACCTTCGCCTGTGGATTTTCCTTTCGGATCATCAAAGTTGTATGTGTTATCGGTATAAAACCATTCGTTTATTTGATCGAAGTATAGTTGTTCGGTTTTAAAAACTTGCCCGTTATCGTTGGCTATTTTTACATTACCGCGCAAGTCGATAACTTTAGTGTCTTTAAACGATACGCCGTAATTGGCTGTGATGTTGGTGGTTTTTCCGTTGGTGTCGTAAATAGTGATATTTAAGCCTTTTGGAAATTCGGTAAAAGGAAATTTAACCGCAGCATAATCCAACATTTTGGGCGCTATCAATACCGATTTTATTCTACCCGAATCGGTGTATTTTAAATTGATTGTATCGGCTTCGCCTGTTGGCGTAAATTCGGCAATAGTAGATTTTTGTACTTCTTTGAAGTTATTGTCGCACGAAGACAACCACACGGTGGCTATAAGTGTAAGCGTAACTGTTGCTATTCTGAGAACTATTTTCATTAAAGTGTTACCTGTTTTTGAATCCAGCAATCAATTTTTATGGTTTTGCCTTTAAGGTTTTTATTGGTAATTTCTTCCAAATATTTATCGGAAATTTTTTGAGCCGTTTCTTTAAGATAGGCTTGTTTTTTCCCGGCTGTTAATGCGGTTTCAGAAGCTAATTTGTACAAAGCAAACTTGGTGTTTTCGCTGGTAGCGCAGGTTTTTATAGCTTTTTCATAAATATGTGCCAATAGTAAATAATGTTGTCCGTCTGCAGGGTTGATTTCTATGGCTTTTTGAATCATTTGCGCTGATTTTTCTACATCGGAATTTAAATACACATTTGCCAAAGTAGTCGCTGCACTTTCTTTTTCGAAATTGGTAGCTGGCAAATCTAAAATCTGTGAGTAATAATTAATTCCTTCGGTACCTTTGAAGTTTTTGAAATAATAATCGCCCAACACTTTAGCTGTTTTGGCACTGGCTTGGTTTTCGTAAACAATTTTCCCTATTTTTTCTACCAATTCATTTTCTGGACTAATAGCTGCCAAGGCATTCAAATTGTTTTGTAACCAAGGTAAATTTGATTTTTGGGCTTCAAAATTTTTGTTGAGATAATCTGTAAACTCTGTTTTGCTGATTACACCTAAAAAATTATTTTTGAAACCTGATGCCGCTTGCAAAACTTCCGAATTGGGAATTTGATTTTTATTCAAATCGATAATTGCCATAATATCTTGATAGCGAACAATAAACTGTTCGGTTGTTAATTTTCCGGCTTTGTATTTATCTATATCACCTCTAAAAACCATATCCAACGGAACAACTGATGTGAATTGTGTTTTGTTTTTTACCAATGCTTCGTTTAGAATATTGTAGATTCTTTCTGATGAACCTACTTTGGTTTCATCTAAAAGCAAGGCTTTTTTTATGAGTAATCCTCGTGTATTGTCTGGAAAATTTTTGTTGTAGAAATCATAAAAATCAGCAAGTTCTTCTATTGATTCTTCGCGTACTTTACCGCTTTTGTTATCTACATAAAAACGCAAAAGTTTTTCAACTTTTTCAATCGTTACAGGATTAAAGGTTTTGCAATCTTTTTTTATAGAAAGCCAATCAAAATAAGAATCTATATAGTTATTGGCATCGTACAATTCGTTAAAATGCTTGTTTAATCTTTCGCATTTTTCTTCATTATTGTCTTGAGCAAAAGCCAATGAAGTAGCGAAAACGAGCAGTAAAAAAATGTTTTTCATAGCCATTAACAGTTTTAAGTTATTAATCGAATTTTGGTTTTAAAAACCATTTGTCATTAAATGAAATGGCAAAATTGAAATTGAAATATTTTTCACGTATCAAATCGGCAGCTACTGTACCACGGCTACCATATTCTACACTTACGTTGATGTTTGATAAAGTACCTCGCAATGGTAAGCCAAAACCTACGGTTGCAGAATTGTCTTTGATTTGTTTTCCGTTGATAACCAAACCTGTGTTTTCGAAACGGAATCCGGCTCGGTAAGTAATTTTTTTGAAAAATCCAGAATAGGCATTGTATTTTGGTAGATAAAATCCGCCAACAGCAAATCGGGTTCCATTTTTAAAAGTAGACTCTATTTCTGCAAAGCGATTGGTAAAATTTTTATTATTGCTTAATGTAATTTCTGTTCCTACAGCCCATTTCAGCGATTGTCCTATTCCTAATCCTAAGGCAAATTTTGATGGTAATTTTATAGTTGTGTTTGGTAATGTTTCTTCATTATACGAATCATAATTGGCTTCTGAAGATGTAACTAACGAAATTTGACGTGTGTTTTTTAATCTTAAATTCGCTTCGGGTGTATACACTAACGAGCTGTATAAATTGTATTTTTTGAATATTTTTCTTTCGTAAAACAACCCTGTGTTTAAGCTCAATCCGCCGGCGTTTGATGTATTTACTTCTTTGGTTTGTAAAAGCGGGCCACCATTGATATAGGTTATAGATGTGGCTTCAATTTGTCCGAAGTTGTATTCTACATTAGCACCAAAATTTAAGTTTTTTGTGATTTTAGTTCCTGCACCCAAGAATACTTTGTTTACGCCACCTTTTCCTCGGTAGGCATATTGAAAGTCTTCGCCAGAGGTATCTTTAAGACGATACCCTACTGATGAAAATGGCGTAATTCCAAAAGCGAAAGTTACTTTTTTGGTTGGAATTCCAACACTTATATAATCTAACGAAGTTCGTTTTGTTTTTTCAGATTGTGTATTGGTTATCAAATTATTGTTGTTGAAATTGATACCAACAGCATAATTGGTTATTTTAAGATTGGCGTATTGCGCCGGATTACTTAAATTCAAATGGATAGAATCTGGGATTACCGATACTGTACCCATGGCACGGGCATCAAGGCTTCCTTTAAATTTTACATCTCCAATACCAAAAAATGAATAGGGCGAAGATGTTCCTTCTTGAGAAAATGCAAATATTGAAACGGATAAAAACAGGCAAAGAAAAATTCTTTTAATCATTTTGATTGTATCTATAAATTAAGTTTAAACTTTCTAAAAGGAAGTTTTCGTTGGCAAAGATGGTATTTTTAAATTGTTTAGCCAAAAATTCTGCGTCGCCACCCGTTAAAATTATGATAAAATTTTCTTGATTTTGGCAAAAACTGTTAATAAAACCTTCGATTTCAAATACTATTCCATTTACAACACCCGAGTGCATGGCATTTGTTGTAGAATTACCAATAGTAAAATCTATCGATTGCTTTGATAATAACGGAAGTTTTGCCGTAAAATTGTGCATGACTTCGTACCGAAGTCGTACACCAGGAGCAATAGCGCCCCCCAAATAATTGTTTTCGGCATCTACAAAATCATACGTTATGCAAGTGCCCGCATCTATTACCAGCCTGTTTTTTTTTGGATATTGAAATACAGCACCAGCAGCCAATACCATACGGTCTATACCCAATGTTTTGGGCGTTTTGTATAAATTTTGAAATGGAAATCTCGATTGATGATTAACAAAAAACACAGCCACTTTTTCTTGAAAAACTGCAAACGATTCTTTTTCTAATTTCCCAACCGATGCAACTACAAGGTGTTTTATAGGGTGTTTATTAATAATTTTCCAAGTGTCTTCTATCCAATTGTTATAGAAAACCAATAGTTTTTCGGTTAGCACTTTGTTGTTAAAAACACCTAATTTGAGTTGTGTGTTGCCTACATCTATAACGAGAATCATTATGCAAATAGTTAAAAATGTTTGTTTTAGCTTTTTATTAAAAATAAACTTTGTAAATATACACACATTTTTTGTGATTTTTTTTGCATTAACAGAAAAACATTTTATATTTGCACCCGCAATAGCAACAGGTACCTTAGCTCAGATGGTAGAGCAACGGACTGAAAATCCGTGTGTCCCTGGTTCGATCCCTGGAGGTACCACATTTAAAAACAAAACCCTTGTAAAATAAATTTACAAGGGTTTTTTAGTGTTTGTAAGTTTTTATTTTTGTCCGCCACCTAATGCTTTATATAGTTTAATTACAGCGTTAAGTTGGTTGTATTTATCATTAATATAGTTGATTTCGGTGTTCAATGCATTGTCTTTTGCGGTAAGCACTTCCAAATAATTTACCATACCATATTGCAACAATTCATCAGAATAAGAAGCGGCTTTTTGCAAGGCTTCCATTTGTTTTTGGCGAATAGTAATTTTCTGACTTTCATTGTCATACGAAGCTAAAGCATCTGACACTTCTTTACCAGCAGTTAATATCGTTTTTTCATATTGAAGATAGGCTTTTTGTTGATTAGCTTTGGCTACTTCTAATCGGGTTTTATTTTGACGCTGATTAAAAACGGGTTGTGCAATACCTGAAATAATGGTCGCAAAAAACGAATTAAAACTCAACAAATTTCTTAATTCCAAACTTTGTAAACCAACAGTTGGAGCAATGGTTAATGAAGGATAAAAACTGCTTCGGGCAACGTTTACTTGTTCAAAAGTGTTTCTGAAATTTAATTCTGAAGCCACAACATCTGGGCGATTACTCAACATTATCAACGGAATTCCAGTTTTTAAATCTGCTTTTAATGTTTGATTGTAGAAATTCCCTTTTGCAACTTCACTTGGTTTTCGATTCAATAAAATACAGAACGAATTTTCCATTACTTTCAGATTATATTGCAAATCTTTCAAGGTAATTTCTGTTCCATAACGCTGTGCTTCGGTTTGCTTTACGGCTACTTCGTTTACATTTCCAGCGCTTTTTAAAGCTTTGATAACCTCAACACTTTTAACACGATTTTCGAGCGATTGTTGCACCACTTTTATTTGTTCTTGAGTTGCCAACATTTGATAATACAACGACGCAATATTAGCCACTAATTCAGATTGAACAGCTCTTGTTGCGGCTTCGGTTTGAAGATATGTTGCCAAAGTTGCACGTTTATTACTTCTTATTTTACCCCAAATATCGGCTTCCCAACTCAATCTGGCATTTAATTCATATTGATCTAACGAGCCAAAAAGTCGTCCGAACTGGCTGTTTTTGGAATATTCCTGATGTGTCCAAGTACCGTTTGTGTTGAGTGTTGGCAAATAACCCGCTTTTCCTTGATTCATGTAGGCTTCTGCCGACAACATATTTTGAATAGCAATCTGTAAATCTAAATTATTTTGAATTCCTTCATTAATATACGTTTGCAGTTGCTTATCAGTAAATAATTCTTTCCACGACATTTGTCCGATGGAGACACTGTCCAAAACGGCATCGGTACGATACAATTTATCGGTTTTTACTTCGGGTTTTTCATAATTTTTGGCAACAAAACAAGATTGTAAAAGTAGCATTGATGCCAATAATACGGTATATTTTAAATTTATAATACGTTTCATTTTATGGCTTAATTATGTTCAACATTTGTATTTTGAGGTTTGCCCGAAAATCGCTCTTGCAAACTTTGGAACACTACAAATAGTGCTGGTATAACCAAAACTCCGATTATTGTTCCTATCAACATACCACCGATAGCGCCAGTTCCGATTGCTTTGTTTCCTGTTGCTCCAGCGCCTTGGGCTATCATTAATGGAAATAATCCTAAAATAAAGGCAAACGATGTCATTAAAATTGGGCGTAAACGAGCGGCAGCGCCTTGAATGGCTGCTTGCACAATCGAAAGTCCGTTTCGCCTTGCATCAAGAGCAAATTCTACAATCAAAATGGCATTTTTAGCTAATAAACCAATCAGCATAATAAGCGTAATTTGCAGGTAAATATTATTGGTTACCCCAAAAATAGAAGCAAAAATAAACGAACCTGCTAAACCGATTGGCAACGACAACAATACCGAAAATGGTAAAATATAGCTTTCGTATTGTGCTGATAATAGGAAGTAAACAAAAATTAAACACAAAGCAAATATGATTGCGGTTTGACCGCTTCCGCTGGTTTCTTCACGCGTTAAACCCGAAAACTCATATCCATAACCTACCGGTAGTTTTTCTTTGGCCACTTCTTCAACTGCTGCAATGGCATCGCCTGTACTATAGCCTGGGTTTGGTGCTCCTGATATTTTAATCGATGTAAATAAATTAAATCGATCGATACTTTGTGGTCCAAAAACTTTTTTGAAAGTTACAAACTGCGAAATCGGAATCATTTGACTACTTGAATTGCGTACCATAACATTGTTCAACGACTCTGGATTGTCTCTATATTTTGGTTCTGATTGATACATTACACGGAATTGTTTTCCAAATCGGTTGAAATTGGACGCATAAACACCACCATAATAGCCTTGCATTGTACCCAATACATCGGTAACTGATAAGCCAGATTTTTTAATTAATGGCACATTCAATTCAATTTCATATTGTGGGAAATTTGGTGAAAATGATGTGGTAGCATACTGAATTTCTGGACGAGCCATTAAAGCTGCTAAATATTGATCTTTAACGGTATTTAATTCTTGAATTGTTCCTCCTTTTTGATCTTGCAACTGCATTTCGAAACCAGTACTAAAACCAAATCCTGATAATGTTGGTCGGGCAAAATAAATTACTTTGGCGTTTTTAACCACAGCCGAACGTTTGAACAATTCTTGCACCACTGCATCAATTTTTTGATTTGCGCCAGTACGTTCTGCCCAAGGTTTTAGTCGTACGATAATCATACCGTAGTTACTTCCTGTTCCGCTGATTAAGCTTCGTCCTGAAATACGTAAAATTCGTTCTACTTCCGGAATTGTTTTTACTGCATTTTCAATTTGGACTAATGTAGCTTCGGTTTTCTCTAAAGAAGTTCCTGGTGGCAAGGATATATCCGACATAATACCGCCCATATCTTCGCTTGGCACGAATGCTTTTGGTGATGAATTCATCAACCAATAGAAAATTGCACCAAAAACGGCAATACTCAAGAATGCCAACCATTTTTTATTGATAAAAAACTGAACTGATTTTTTATACTTTTCGGTAGTTCTATCAAAAGCTGCATTGAAAGCTGTATAAAATCGATTTAAAAATCCTTTTTTCTCTTCGCTTTTCTCGTGTTCTTTTAAGAAAATTGCACACAATGCTGGCGATAAAGTAAGCGCATTAACCGCTGATAACACAATGGCAATAGCCAAAGTTAAACCAAATTGTTTGTAGAAAACCCCAGCCGTTCCGCTAATAAATGAAACCGGAATAAACACCGCCGACATAACCAAGGTAATCGAAATAATGGCGCCGCTAATTTCGTCCATGGCTTTATGCGCCGCCTTTCGAGGATTGTGCTCGCCTTGTTCCATTTTGGCATGAACGGCTTCCACCACCACAATGGCGTCATCGACCACAATACCTACAGCTAATACGAGGGCAAAGAGCGTCAATAAATTAATCGTAAATCCAAATAAATTCAAGAAGAAGAATGTTCCCACGATAGCCACCGGAACCGAAATAGCCGGAATTAAAGTTGAACGCCAATCTTGAAGGAACACGAAAACCACGATAAACACTAAGATGAATGCTTCAATTAACGTGTGAATTACTTTTGAAATCGATTCGTCTAAGAATTCGTTAGCATCTACTAATGGTGCATATTTTACACCTTTGGGGAAATTAACCGATGCTTTGTCTAAAACCGCCAAACAACCATCAATAACTTCTTGCGCATTGGAACCCGCTGTTTGGGCAATAGCAACCCCAATAGAAGAATTACCATTCATCCATGTATTACTAGCATAACTTAATGAACCTAACTCCACTCTGGCAATATCGCCTAAACGCAATACTTCTCCATTTCCTGTTGAACGGATAACGATATTGGCAAATTCTTCTGGTTGTTGGAATCTTCCTCTATATTTTAAAGTATATTGAAATGATTGGTCGCTGTTTTCTCCTAATTTACCTGGTGCAGCTTCAATGTTTTGTTCCGACAACAAACTCATTACGTCTGAAGGAACTAAACCATAAGCCGCCATAACATCAGGTTTTAACCAAATTCGAAGTGAATAATCGCGTTGTCCGAAAACCGTAGCATCACCCACACCTGGTACACGTTTTAATTTTGGTAAGATATTGATATTGGCATAGTTTTGAATAAACGACATATCATAATCCTTATTCTCACTGTACAAAGCAAAAATTAAGATATTATCACTCTGGCGTTTTGATGTGGTAACACCAGCTCTGGTAACTTCTTGCGGTAATAATGATGTAGCTCTCGACACACGGTTTTGTACGTTTACCGCCGCCATATCGGGGTTTGTACCTAATTTGAAATAAACATTGATATTAGCCGAACCATCGTTATTGGCAGTAGAGGTCATGTAAGCCATATTCTCTACACCATTTATTTGTTCTTCCAAAGGAATGATAACCGAGTTCATTACAACTTCGGCACTTGCTCCTTGATAACTTGCCGATACTGCAACTGTTGGCGGTGCAATTTCTGGATATTGTGATACTGGTAACGATGTTAATCCTAATACCCCTAAAATAACTATGATGATAGACACAACCGTTGCTAAAACCGGTCTGTCGATAAATTTTGAAAACATATTTTGGGTTCTTTAAGATTATTTTTGTTCTTGTTTAATAACTTCTGTATAAGGAACCAGTTCTGGTTTTATGGGTGTTCCTTCGGCTAAAATTCCTACGCCTTCTAAAACAATTTTGTCTCCGGCTTTTAAGCCGCTATCTACTACATAAAATTTTCCGCCCGGAACTTCACGAGTTATAATAGGAATCAATTTTATTTTATTTTCATTATCATAAGTTAGCACTAAACGTTTGTCTTGCAACTCCATTGTAGCGCTTTGTGGAATTAGAATTACATTTTTTAAATTGGAAGGAATTTGAATGGTTCCTGAACTTCCTGAACGGATTAATTTATCGGCATTGGCAAATTTTGCTCGTACATTATACGAACCTGTTTGCGTATTGGCTTGTCCGCTAAAGGTTTCTATTTTTCCTTTTAACGGATAAATTTGGTTGTTGCTCAATACTAAATTTACTGTTGGCAAACTGTTTATTTTTTCTTGAAACGATTTACCAGGTAAATTCTCCATCAGATTTAATTGTTCTTTTTCGTTGATTGAAAAATAGGCAAAAACCGAAGAAATATCCGAAACACGGGTTAATGGTTCTGCCGTAGCGCTACTTACATAACTACCTAACCTATAAGGAATTGTGCCTACAAACCCGTTTACCGGACTTGTAATAGTGGCGTAATTAATTTTGGTTACAATACTTTGGTACGAACTTTTGGCGCTTGCCAAATTGGCTTTTGCAGTTTCTAATTGCACATTGCTAATGATATTTCTTTCTACTAAAGGAATTAAACGATTTACCTCAACTTGCGCTGCCGAAACTCTTGCTTTTGCCGCTGCTGCATCTTGCATTGCTGTTTGTGCTTCTAACTTAAATAATACTTGTCCTTTTCTTACTTCTTGTCCTTCATCTACGTATATTTTTTCGATATAGCCATCTACTTTCGAACGGATTTCAACATCTACAACACCTTCTAAAACAGTAGGATATTCGTTGTACAACATAGTTGATGTAGGTGTAACCTCTGTAACTTTATAAGGCATTACAGGTTTTTCTTTTGCTTGTTCTTCTTTTTTACAAGAAGTCAAACTGAATATTGCGGACAGTACCACAAATGCTACTCTTTTTTTCATGATTAGTTAGAATTGTTTTCTATTAGGATTAGTTTTTGTAATGTTATTTGCATCAAATCTTTCATTTGTAGCAAGTGTTCGTTATAAGTGATACTATTCAGTAATTTCTTTTTGTCGGTTTCGGTTGTAGTATTCTCTGTGCGGAAGTTTTTTAGTTTTTCGGCTATAGCCATTTCTTCTTCTATATTGCCCAACATTTGCTTTAAACGACAGCTTAGTGGCGACACTTTGTAATATTTCTTTCGATCACCTTTTTGCGTTCGGTAGTGTATGTGATCTATTTTGAGTAATAAATTTACATTGGTAGAAATTGAGCTTTTGCTGGCTTGAAGTTCGGATACCAGTTCTTCAAAAGTGATGCCTTCTTCGCGATTATCCATAATTAAATACGCCAAAATTCGCGAGGCTAATGGTGGCAAATTCCGATGTTTTTCGAAGTGAATTCCCAGTATTTCAACCAGTTCGTTTATTTGTTCGGAAATTTCCATCTAAATATTTTTGGCAAAAATACAATTAGTTCGTTAAAAACCGAACTAAACGAACTTAAATTTTTGTTAAATCAAAATTCAAACTTTAACTGAACCACAACAGTTTTCTTCACTTCGGTATTTAGGTTTGATAATGAAATGCCCAAAAGCCGCACCGATTCTTTCATTTTTTCTTGATACAAAAGCTCTTTGGCTGTTTCCGAGAGCAATCCTTTATCTGAAACAAAATACGGTAAGGTTTTGCTTCGGGTTTGTAGTGTAAAATCAGAATATTTGATTTTTAAAGTAATTGTTTTTCCAGAGATATTGTACTTTTTTAGCCTTTTTTCGAGTTCGGCAGCTATTTTTTCGAGTTTTGTTTCCATAAAAATCTCGGAAGTTAAATTTTCATAAAACGTGTGTTCTGCCGCAACCGATTTCGAAATTCGGTTCGGTTTTACTTCGCTGTTGTGAATGCCCCGTACAATATTGTAATAAAACACACCGCTTTTACCAAAGTTTTCCTCGAGATATTCTTTGGTTTTACCTTTTAAATCTTTTCCTGTAAAAATGCTGTGGTTATACATTTTTAATGCGGTAACTTTACCTATTCCGTAGAATTTCTTAATATCGAGTTTCTCCAAAAAACTTTCTACTTCATCTGGATTAACCGTTTTTTGTCCGTTGGGTTTGTTGTAATCGCTGGCTATTTTTGCTACAAATTTATTAACCGAAATTCCTGCCGAAGCTGTAAGTCCGGTTTCTTCAAAAATTCGAGCTCGGATTTCTTGTGCAATAAGTGTAGCGCTCGGATTTCCTTTTTTGTTTTTGGTAACATCAAGATACGCCTCGTCTAACGAAAGCGGCTCAACCAAATCGGTGTATTCTTTAAAAATAGAACGAATTTTTTTTGAAATTTCGCTGTAGCGATCAAATCTCGGTTTTACAAAAATTAATTCGGGACACAGTTTTTTTGCCAACGCACCACTGATAGCGCTTCTTACACCAAATTTTCGAGCTTCATAACTTGCTGCAGAAACCACACCTCTTGTTTCGTTTCCACCCACAGCAATGGGTTTTCCTTTCAGCTCCGGATTGTCGTTTTGCTCCACCGAGGCATAAAAAGCGTCCATATCGATATGGATTATTTTACGGAGTTGGGTTTCGGGTGTCATTCCGTAATTGGTTAAAAAATTTATTCCATTTCGCCGCGCAATGCTGTTTCAAACAAATCTTTAAAGTTTTTGTCATCAATGTTTTCGCCCAAAAGATACATCATTTTGGTAACGGCAGCTTCGGTAGTGCTATCTTTTCCAGAAATGATACCAATTTTTTTGAGTTGTGTACTGGTTTCATAATTACCCATACTTACGCGTCCGCCGGCGCATTGCGTAACATTTACAATATGCAAGCCTTTGTTTATAGCATTCTGAAGTTGTTCTACAAACCAATCTTCTGTCATGGCGTTGCCAGACCCATAGGTTTCTAAAATAATACCTCTAAGGTGCGGTATGTTAATTATCGATTCGATGGTTTGTTTATTAATTCCTGGGAAAAGTTTTAAAATCACAACATTGTCGTCCATTTTTTTACGAACGATTAGTGATTTGTTTGATTTTGGTTTTAACAACGAATTATCATCAACATTGATATTCACACCACTTTCTACCAAAAAAGGATAATTGGGCGATGCAAATGCGTTGAAAAAGTCGGCGTTTATTTTAGTAGCTCTATTACCTCGATACAATTTATATTCAAAATACAAAGCAACTTCTTGCACTACAGGAACATTATTTTTTTGCATCAAAGCAATTTCTATTGATGTAATTAGGTTTTCTTTGGCATCGGTACGTAATTGTCCTATAGGCAACTGCGAACCAGTAAATATTACAGGTTTTTGCAGGTTTTCGAGCATAAAACTCAATGCCGATGCCGAATACGCCATTGTATCGGAACCATGAAGTACTACAAATCCATCAAAATCTGAATATTTTTCTTCGATAACCTGCGCAATTTGCACCCATTTTTCAGGATTCATATTGCTGGAATCAATTGGTTTTTCGAAAGAAAAAGTTTCGATAGTACAGTCTAATAATTTTATCTCTGGAATATGATTGAGCAATTCGCTAAAATCAAACGCAGCCAACGCACCCGATTGCCCATTGCGAACCATACCAATGGTTCCGCCTGTGTAAATGAGTAAAATGTTAGGCTTTTTAGAGAGCATCGTAATTTATTTTATTCAACACCGGATTGGCATACATTGCCAAAAAGCCATCTCTTTCAATAGGATTATTAGCATCAATTCGCATTTCTAATCTTCTTTCGAAAAGTGATTTTTCTTCTTCGGTATAAAACTCTTTGTAGGTGTTGGTATTATTGAGCAAATCAAAAGCAATAAAGTTTGTTGGCCAAAGTTTGTACGAAGTAATAATGGCTTTATCTATTGCTTGTGCCATAAGCTGAATTTGCTTATTACTATTGGTTGTTTCTTGCTTTATTGCTTCGAGTTCTGTGTCGAGCACATCGCCGATATGCAGATGAATTCGTTTTTTCTGACCAATAATTCCGCTTAGTAACGTTTTAAAATCTTCGTTTTTTTCTTTTACATAAATTTCGTCGTTGGCTTCTGCCAAAAGTTGTGGCATTTTGAGCGCATCGGTTGGATCATATTCATACGAAATAGAAACCGGAACAACTTTTAGTTTTTGAAAATATTCCATGACATCTTCTTTGCCAGCGTTCATCGCGAGCATTTTTAACACACCCGAATGCGTTGCATCGTTGCCGTCTTTGGTTCTGCCTTCGCGTTGAGCAATCCAAACCGAACGATTTTCTCGCATAATCAATCGATAAATATATTCTGATAAAAGCCTTGAACTTTCGAGTAACTCTCTAGGTGGCAACCCTCTTTGCACCACAAAATTCCGATTGAGTTTTGACAGCGTGAGTAAAAAATCTTTCTTAATCAAATTGTCACCTATTGCCGATGCGGTGAGTATTTGCCCAAAATCGTGCAAACATACATTGAGGATTGATGTGTCTAAAATTATATCACGGTGATTTGAAATAAAAAGATAGGCAGTATTGGGTTCGAGTTTTTCAAATCCGGAAGTTGTAACACCTTCAGACGATTTTTCCAAAACGCGCTTTACGGCATTGTATGCAAAATTGATTTGGAAATCGCGTATAGAATGCGTTCTAAGCAATAATCCTTTCCAAAAATTTTCATCGATGCCTGGGTAGGCAAAATCCATTAAGGATTTCATCATCGGATGGTTGATAGACAGCTGAATGGCTTGGTTTACTTCGGAGTCGTAAAACGGACGTATGGCATCAAATTTTGACATTTCCTAAAAAATTTCTTTTAGCAAAGAAACGAAAAATATTGCTTTGGAGAATGCTAATTTGGTTAATCTTGATTTGTTTAGTTTACTGCATCTTAATTTTATCGCTTAAAAACATCTCTAAATTGATATAAAAATCTATCGAGTAACCGCAAGTCTTTTGTTACAATATCGGCGGTGTACGTCTTCAAACTAAATTGGACTTTTCCTAAGAGAGTATTTAGTTTCTAATTCAAAGATAAAGGTTTTTTTTGATTTGTTGGTAATTTTGATTTTTGTAACTCCTTTTTATTATCTGTAATGATTGTGTCGGGCACTTTTAGTCCAATTTTTGAGGCTAATAGAAGCATGTCTATTTTATTAATATCCGTATCTCTTAATGCTCTCCCTATTGTTTTATTCTGATTAATTGTTTTCAAATATGAAATAAAGACAGAGGAAAAAACTTCATTTTCATAATAATCTTCCGATTTAAAAACAAATCCGCCATTGAACCAAATTTTGTTGAAATCAAAAACGTCAGATTTTGATTGACTTTTAACAGATAAAGTTGATTCACTTTTAATCGTTATGTTTCCAGTATTTAATTTTCGGCTATCATTTACTCTAAAAAAATCTACTTTAAGATAATCAATCACATCGTTTACAAAATCATCAATATCATTTACAAAAAGTAATACCTTATTTTTTTTTCATAAAAATACCAGTCATCAGTTAGTTTTGTAACAAAATCAAATTTTTCTTTAACATCAGTGCTGTCTTCATCAGGAGAATCAACGGCGATAACTTTGAGTGTTTTATTTTGAATAATAAAATCATTAGCATTTTTGAATGAAAACTTTACTTTATTTTCAAAATCTAAATCTTTATAAACTCCTTTCTTTCGGTATAAATCACCTTTGTAAACAACATAGTCTTGCTCGTCATAATAGCAATCATTCAAATTAATTCGTTTACTGTCTATACTAAATGTTTTACTGGCTTTTAGTAAATGTTGCCTTAGTTAAATTAAGCTTTTTCATAAAATATATAATTAAATTATGCCTACTCTATTGTTTTCGGCTTCCCATATTTTTGTCAGAAAAAAATGAAATTATAGCCTTTTCTTTTAATAGATTTTCTACATAACTTTTCATTTCTTCAGAAGCTATAGTGTTAGTGTTTTTGATTTGCTTACTTCTCAAACTTCCATCTTTTTGTGGAGAAATCAATATTATGTTGCCGTATTTTAAATCAAAAAGTCTCATGTTTACTATTGCATACGACTCTCTATTCCCTGTTATAAAAGCTAAATAATCTATCTTGTTTTTTTTCATTACAAAAACACCTTCACCCATATAACTCGGATGGTTTCTTGATGATATTGTTGAAGATGCATGAGTATATTTCTTTAAATCAACAAAATCACTCGCTACAATAATCGTGAAAAATACTTCATTATCTTTACTTCCTATATAGTCTTTATTGAATAAGTTTTTTCTAACAAAAAAGGAATTATATAAAATTTTTTTATCTTCAAAATCAATTCCCTTAATATCACACACATTTCCTGCACCCGTAAAACCATCTTTTTCTATAAAAGCGTAATTTTGTGCAGGAAACACACCGTACACCATAGGTTCGTCCTCAAAATTTATATTTTCCATATCAACTTTTAAATTGGGCTGATACCACTTTGTTGAATCTTCTCTTAGAAGGACGAACTTTTCTTTTTCACGTTCTCCCCAAAATTCATTTGGTATTTTCACAGATTTACAAGACATTATCGCTACTATAAACAACAACCCAATCAAAATTTTTACTTTCATAAATATTACATTTTATTATTTGTATAAAAATAGTTGTTGCTTTTTATTGAAACAAATTTGGAATGAAAAATTAAATCAAAAAATGCAATTTTCAGCAAATAATATGCTAATTTCAACATATTTACTATTTTTGAATAAAAAGATTAGTTTGACCTAAATAGGTTCATTAAGAGTAGTTTACAAGAGTGGAAAACACTATCGGTAACGATTTAGTAATGGTGCTTACTGCACTTACTTTCATTTGATTACCTTGTAAATCAATACTGCAAATGTAATAAAATAATGGGTAAAGTACATTAGTGCTTTACCCTTTTTTCGTCTTTCCCTTTCTACTTGCAATATCAAAAAATTCCCCCATAGGGGGAAAACTGTGATAATGGTTTCAACATTATTCCCAAATTTTGGCATATCAACAATAGATGCAACTCCGAAACAAATTGTGAGAACTTCTAAAAGATTATGCTATGGAAATCGTGTTGAGTAAAATATTATTGCAAATTCATCATCAGGAAGACAAGCTGTCTTCTCAAATGATGCGAACGGCAGACGAGGCTTACCAAATGACCTTGTTCCTAAATGAAATGCTGTGTACTATAAAAGTCAAAGTCTTACAAGCCGGATTTACAAATGAACAACAGGAGATTGACTTTTTCAAGAATATCAAACCGCAAATTTTAGGGAAACTCATCTACTATAACAAAGTATTCCGCATTGAAACAACCTGCCCCGTCAGCAATGGCAAAATACATCAAAACTATTATGAGAACCTATTAAAAAATCTCAAATCAGAATATAAAGAAAGTATTTGCAATGAGGATTTTTACAGATACTACCGTGCAGGCAGGACAGACCGTGACCATACTTATTTCAGGCTCGGACAAATAAACTACCACGATGGATTAAAGAGTGGCGTATTTGAAATAGACCTTAGTTTCTCAACGTACTATGACAATAAGATAGCCCACATTATTGCGAATGAATTGCTTTATACTTATATGCTTACCAAAATCAACCCCGAAGAAAATCCCGATATGATTTTGATAAATGGAGATGCAAACAAAGATATTTCGTGGACAAATTCTCAAAATGCACTTATCGAACTGATATACGCTCTCTATGCTTCAAATTCCATTGCGTATGGAAAAATAGGCATCCGAAAATTAGCTTTGATTTTTCAGGTGCTATTCAGAACACCATTAAACGACATACATCATTCTTTCCACCGAATGAAAACAAGAGCAGGTTCCCGAACGGCATTTTTAGACCAACTCAAAATATCCCTCGAAGAATATATGGATAAAGACCTTTAGCTGTTTTAATACAGTAATTTCAAAGCAGTACACAAAATGTACTGCTTTTTTATTTGCCCATATATGCCAATTGGCAAATCCTTATTACAAAATACCCACCCTCTCCTAAACCCTTATTAAACAAGGTTTTTTCTAATTGTAAAAATTTTCAAAAAACCGCCAAACCAATGGGTAAGGATTGGCAGACAAACACTGCCACCTTTAGGAGTTTTGCATAGTGAACATTTAAAAGCTGTGCAATGAAAATAATAACTATTGAGGAAGAAGCCTGGCAACAGCTAAACAGCCGTATCAACGCCATTGCCGAGTACCTGAAAAGACAGGAAGATAAAAGTTTTGATGACCTGTGGCTCAATAACCACGAGGTATGCCAATATCTGCACATCAGTGAAAAAACTCTATGGCGTATGCGGACCAAAGGCGAGATAGCATACTCGAAAATCTACGGTCAATATTTCTACACTATTGGAGCCATTAAGGATATGCTCAATGCCAATGCTATACAAAGCAGTGATGAATTTGTACAGGAATTAATGGCAAAAGGCAAAAGCTATATGGAAAAAGGCAGAAGACTAAAATCCGACAAACCCTAAACGTGTGGCTATGAATATTGATAGAATGGAATTTATAGCGTGGATGGAACGCTTAATAGGTCGCCTTGATATGCTTGGCGATAATATAGATGAACTGCAAAGGAAACGCAACAGCATAGACGGCGAAGAATTATTGGATAATCAAGACTTATTGCAAATGCTGAAAATCAGCAACCGCTCCCTGCAACGGTATCGCTCCATTGGGAAGCTACCCTATTATACGATAAGCGGAAAACTGTATTACAAGCTGTCCGATGTGCATCAGTTCATAAGAGAGAGCTTTAACCCTCCTCCTAAGAAATGAAAGCCAATGAACGCCAAATACTGCCTTTGAGTGCCACATCGGGCGAGGCAGTGAACGCTTATTTTACTTTCGGCGATGAACTTTAAATTTTTCAGATTATGACCGAAGAAACAACAAACAAACAGGAAATGCCCGAACAACTATCGGACATATTATTGGTGCTGGATAAAGAGAAAATGAAAATCCAAGCCGTAAAGAGCATTGACGAAAACGGGAAAATGGAAACCGTTGACCCCACGAAAAAGAACCAAAATCAGTTTATGCGTGTGGACAAGCACGGTGATTTCTTTTCAAATTTCTTCTCCAATTTTATCAGCCAACTGAAAAACCCGACCAACTTTTCATTTTTCAAAGTAGGTGAAACCGAAGCTATCGAAAAGGCAAAAGAAATTCAGAAACAAGTTGATAAGCCTACTCCGGAGGGCGAAAAAGTGATGAAAGAACACGAAATAAAAACCGACATACAAGAGAATAGTAAACAAGAAAATAAAAATGATATGGCAACAACACAGACAACGCCGGAAACAAGCGAATACCGCTACAAGCCGGAACAGATTGATTGGGACACAATGAAAAACCTCGGGATAAGCAAAGAATACCTCGAAAAAAGAAACCTGCTCGACCCTTTGTTACGAGGTTTTAAAACCAACGAACTTGTACCAGTAGGCATTAACCTCGGAGGTTCTATCCTCCGCACAGATGCCCGTCTGTCTTTACAGCAGGGCGAAGACGGAAATGTTATCGTGGCAATACACGGTATCAAAAAAGAACCTAATCTGCACTTTGAGTTCTTCGGACATAAGTTTACGGATGAAGACAAGAAAAACCTGCTCGAAACAGGCAATATGGGGCGTGTGGTTAATCTAATCAATTCTAAAACAGGCGAACTAATGCCGTCTATCATCAGTATTGACAGGCTTACCAATGATGTAATTGCACTGCGGACGGACTTCATTAAAGTTCCCGATGAAATTAAGGGCGTAAAGCTGAATGATGAGCAAAAGCAAACCTTGCTGGAGGGCAAACCGCTCAAATTGGAGGGTATGACTTCCACCAAAGGAACGGAGTTTTCGGCAACGGTACAGTACAATGCTGATAAACGCTATCCCGAATTTTTGTTTGACCGTAGCAACTCCAACGGACAAAAACAAAATAACCAACAAAACAATCAGCAGAGCCAACCACAGGAAGCTCCAAAAACATTTCGTGGAAAAGAGCTGACCGATGAGCAGTACAAGGATTTCAAAGCCGGGGAAACCGTCTATATGGCTGGTCTGGTCGATAAGAAAGGCCAAACGTATAATGGTTATATCACGTTCAACAAAGACACCGGAAAAACAGGCTTTGAGTTCCCTAACCAATATAAGGAAAGAATGCAACCTACCGAAGCCCACAAAACGCAGACTGCGGTTAATTCACAGGGCAAGACCAACGAAGCGACCAAAAATATCAATGAGCCTTTGAGGTCGGGGCAACAAAGACCGAAAAACAAACAACAGCAGGAGCAACAGGAAAAGCCACAAGCTCCTGCAAAATCCAAAGGCAGAAAAATGTAAAATATGAAAACAATAATTGCAGAAAAACCAAGCGTAGCAAGGGAAATAGCCGGACTTGTGGGAGCATCCGATAAAAAGGACGGCTACTTGACAGGTAACGGCTATTTTGTTACGTGGGCATTCGGTCATTTAATCGGATTGGGAATGCCCGAAGATTACGGCATTTCGGGGTTTGACAAAACAGCTTTGCCAATACTCCCAAACCCGTTTTTGCTGACCGTCCGAAAGGTCAAAAAAGACAAAGGTTATACAGCGGATACGGGTGCATTAAAGCAACTGAAAGTCATCGAACAGCTTTTTAACCGTAGTAACAGCATCATTGTAGCCACCGATGCAGGACGTGAGGGCGAACTCATTTTCAGGTACATTTATGAATACCTAAAATGCAACAAGCCTTTTGAGCGGCTTTGGATTAGTTCCCTTACCGAAAAAGCCATTAAGCAGGGGTTTGATAATCTCAAAGACGGAAAAGAATTTGATGGATTGTATCAGGCGGCACAAGGCAGAAGCCGTGCCGATTGGCTCGTGGGCATCAATGCTACACAGGCGTTGAGCATAGCCGCAGGAAATGGCATTTATTCGCTCGGAAGAGTGCAAACGCCTATACTGGTTTTGATATGCAAACGCTATTTGGAAAATAAAAATTTCTCGGTAAAGAAATACTGGCAGATACAGTTATCGCACAACAAAGAACTGATAGATTTTAAAAGCATTTCCAAAACCAAATGGGAAGACCAAAAACTTGCCGATGATACGCTGAAATCCGTTCAGCGAAGTAAAACGGCAACGGTTACATCGGTGGAAACCAAAAGTGTAACGGAGCAACCGCCTCTATTGTTCGACCTTACTGGCTTGCAAAAAGAAGCCAACAAAAAGCTGAACCTTTCTGCGGAAGAAACGCTCAATATTGCCCAAAGCCTTTACGAAAAGAAGTTTATCACATACCCACGCACCGGAAGCAAGTACATTCCTGAAGATGTGTGGGCAGAAATCCCCAACCTCGTAAGGGCTTTGCAGGACAGCGAAACCTGCAAGCAAGCCGTAGGGAAATTGAAATGGGGACGGTTCAATAAACGTATTGTAAACGATTTGCGTGTTACCGACCACCACGGATTATTGATTACTGATAAAATCCCATCAGCCCTGAACGCAAAGGAAAACTCCGTTTATGATATGATTGCCTTTCGATTGCTCGAAGCCCTTTCACAAGCCTGCATCAAAGAGATAACCGATGTAGGTTTACAAGCGTTGCATTATGATTTTACAGTAAAGGGTTGTAAGGTTATCGAAGCAGGCTGGCGTTCCATCAAAGGCAGTTTCTCCGATGATGATACCGAACCTGTACAGGATTTGCCCGAAATAAAAAAAGGCGATGAACTTAAAATAAAAGAAGCCTCCGTTTTGGAAAAGAAAACGAAACCGCCTGTATTATATACCGAAGCAGGGCTTTTGTCGGCTATGGAAAGTGCAGGAAAGGAAATCGAAAATGAAGACGAACGGAAAGCCTTGCAAAATATCGGTATTGGCACTCCGGCTACAAGAGCCGCAATAATTGAAACCTTGTTTACCCGCAATTATATCCAACGGGAAAAGAAATCCTTAATCCCTACCGAAAAAGGATTGCAGGTGTACGAGCTTGTCAAAGACCGTAAAATTGCGGATGTGGCAATGACCGCCGAATGGGAATTGGCTTTGCAAAAAATCGAAAATAACGAAACAGATGCAGAGGCATTTCAAAAAGAAATGGAAACTTACGCCTCATCTATTACCAATGAATTGTTACAAGCTTCCATTGCCCAAAACAACCTGCCTAAATTGGTTTGCCCGAAATGCAAAAGCCAGCAACTCATTATCCGTGATAAAATAGTGAAGTGTCCTGATGAAGTTTGTAATTGGGTACAGTTCCGCAATGTGTGTGGCGTACAAATCGGCTTAGCCGATATTGAAAACCTTGTCAATAAAAAGAAAACTTCACTTATCAAAGGAATGAAAAGCAAAGCCGGAAAGAAATTCGATGCTTATATCGTGTTGAATGAGGATTGCAAAACCTCTTTTGAGTTTGCCAAAAATAAAAGCTACAAAAAGTAATGGAAAATAAGCCTACCATTAGCACAAAGGAAATCAGAAATCTGATTTATTCCATACGTGGAAGGCAAGTGATGCTGGATAGCGACCTCGCTTCCTTATATCAAGTGGAAACAAAAAACCTCAACAAAGCCGTAAAAAGAAATATTGAAAGGTTTCCCGTTTCTTTTTGCTTTCAACTGACCGAAGAGGAAGTTGAAAACTTGAGGTTCCAAATTGGAACCTCAAGTTTAAGCTACGGTGGAAGACGGTATTTGCCCTATGTTTTTACTGAACAAGGGGTCGCAATGGCTTCTGCCATACTCCGCTCAGATATAGCGGTTAAAGTCAGTGTTGAAATTATGGAAGCCTTTGTAGAAATGCGAAAAATGCTCATCAGCAATGCTTCGCTGTTCCATCGTTTGGACAATATAGAACTGAAACAATTACAAGCCGACCAAAAATTTGAGGAAATATTTAAGGCTCTTGAAAGCGACAAGCTCCACAGCGAAAAAGGTATCTTTTACAACGGGCAGGTATTTGATGCCTATACCTTTGTTTCCGATATTATCCGAAGTGCCAAAAGCTCCATTACCCTGCTTGATAATTATGTGGACGATACGGTGCTGACCTTATTGGGAAAACGCAATACCAATGTAACCGCTACTATCTACACAAAAAGCATCAGCAATCAGTTACGGTTAGACCTGCAACGCTACAATAGTCAATATCCGTCTATCGAAGTAGAGATTTTCTCCGATGCACACGACCGATTTTTGATTATTGACAGTACGGAACTGTACCATATCGGAGCATCACTGAAAGACCTGGGCAAAAAATGGTTTGCCTTTTCGAGAATGGATATTGAAATCGGTAGGATGCTTCAAATTTTAAACAAGTGAAAAATAAACCCCTCTGAAATTTCGGAGGGGTTAGTTTATAAGGTCTAATAAGTCAACGCAAGCCCTACACCAAAACCCATATCGCTATCGTAGTGAGTACGAATACCAATGTTTTTATTGATAATATACTTAAGCTCTCCCATATATTCCATATCAGTATTGACCATAAAGCCCGCTCTCAATCTTTTTGAAATCGGAATATCCTCACGCATCAACGACAATCGTACAATTCCATCGTGATAAACTTCTGCCTGAAAATTAACGAGCATTGGCAAGGTGTACATAAACCCTAAGCTAAAGGCTCTTCGTGTGTCTTTTTCATTCTTTTGTCCGAATAAATTGGTTTCGTGTTCGTCCATTCCCATTTTACGGTAACGCCAGTCAAAACCTATAAAGGGCATAAGCCACTGCATTTTTCCGATGTATCTTCCTAAATGTGTTTCTACTTCATAGCCGTGCATATCGTTGTAGCCTAAACGCCATTCTGTACCCAAAGACCATCTTGCATTTTGAAACATTGCTTCGCCATCGTTACCATTGGTTGCAAAATCATTCTGTGCCATAAAGTGCGGCATATTGCTTTCTCGCTGTAATTTATTGTAGGCTTGCTTTTTATTGGGCAAATACGGATTTTGATAATCGTCAACAGCAAATACCCTGTTCATCCCCGACATCATATGGTAAAGTATATGACAATGGAAAAACCAATCTCCCTCTTCATTTGCTAAAAATTCGATGGTATCTGTTTCCATTGGCATTATATCCAAAACATTTTTAAGTGGTGATTTTTCGCCTTTACCGTTGATTACCCTGAAATCAAAACCGTGCAGGTGCATCGGGTGGCGCATCATCGAATTATTGTAAATGGTGATGCGTAAAATTTCTCCTTTTTTTACGGGTATTTTATCGGTTTCAGAAAGTATTTTATTATCCATACTCCATACATATCGGTTCATATTTCCCGTAAGGGTAAACTTCAATTCTTTGACCGGAGCATCTTTAGGAAGTTCTGTATTGTAAGGAGATTGTAACATTGCATAATTCAGTGTTTTTATTTCTCCCAAAGCATTTGCATTGTAACGGTTGGGGTCATTATCCATATTCATATTGTGCCCGCTATGGTCTTCTTTAGGTTTAGCCTCTCCAGTAATTTCGGGATACATTACCACATTCATATCCATTTGGTTCAGGCTCATTTTCATACCCATATCATCCAAATCGCCGTTCATCTTCATCATATCGTTCATCATCTTCATCCCCTCAAAATATTTCAATCTTGGGAGCGGCGATATTAACTGTTTGACGCCATTGCCTACAAAATAGCTTGCCGATTGTGTTCGGTCTTCGGTTGTGGCTAAAAACTCGTAGGCAACTCCATCGTCAGGAATTGTTACCACTATATCATAAGTTTCGGAAACCGCAATGATTAATCTATCTACTTCTACTGGCTCTACATCATTCCCATCATTGGCTACTACTGTAATTTTACCGCCTGCATATCGTAACCAAAAATAGGATGATGCTCCGCCGTTTGACACTCTTAATCTTACTTTATCTCCCGCTTTTAGTGTTTTGCCATCAACTGTTTTTAAATCGGTAGTATGATTTCCGTTGATTAATATTTTGTCATAATACACATCGCTTACGTCCATTGCCAACATCCGTTTCCATTCGTTGGTCAATTTGGTTTTGAAATGCCCCTCCCTGATTGCTTCCGCGTAGGACTGTGTAGCGTTCTTTTTTATCGCAGCCCAATCATTGGCATTATGCAACATGCGGTTAATGTTATCGGGATTTAGGTTTGTCCATTCGCTTAAAATGATGGGTACGGTCGGCAAATCATCAATTCCTTTTCTAAAGGTTTTATCGTCATTACGTTTTTTCATTACAAAACTGCCATACATTCCAATTTGCTCCTGCAAACCTGAATGGGAATGATACCAATGCGTTCCGTGTTGGATAATCGGAAAACGATAGGTATAAGTTGTACCTGCCTTAATAGGTTTTTGTGTCAGCCACGGCACACCATCTTCTTTATTAGGTAGGAACACACCGTGCCAATGGAGCGAGGTACTTTCTTTTAATTGGTTATGGACTACTATTTCGGCTGTATCGCCTTCTGTGAAAGTAAGTGTAGGCATTGGTATTTGTCCATTTACGGCAATAGCTCTTTTTTCTTTGCCTGCATAGTTTACAAGCGTATCTTTTACATACAGCTCATATCTCACTACTTTTTGTGCAAAAACGGATTGCGAACACAGCAGTATAAATACCGCTTGCAACAATCTCCTTTTACTATTTATGGGTATATTCATTTTGATATTTTATTAATGAAACTTATTCCTGTTCTTTTAGCCAGTCGGTTAATGTTTTGATTTGCTCGTCATTCAGTTTTGCATCTTTGTGCATCAGTGTATATGAGGACAGGGGCATTTGCTTCGTTTCTATTTGTTCTTTGATTGAGTTTAATAATCTTTCTTGTTTCCTATTTGAGTATGTACCCCATTCATTGAAATTCAAATCTTCTTTTGCGTTTTTGATATGGCTCTCTACCAATGCTCTTGCGGGCTGTATGTAATCGTACCAAACATAGTTGGTATTGTTGCTATGGCAATCGTAGCAAGAGGTTTGAAACATCGCTTTTACTTGAACAGGCATTTTATAGAATTGGGTAAAATCTGTTGTGTAAACCTGCCCTTTATCTACATTAAGGGCAGGCTGATAAAATTGAATTGCAATAAAAATAAACAGCACTATTGCTAATATTATCTTTAATACTCTGTTCATTTTAAAATTCTTTTTTTACAGAACCGCAGGTAAGCATCTGACTACCGTAATACGGATTTTTTATTGCTTTAGCTTCGCTAATCCAAACTGCACCTTTGCCATCATTGTACATTGGGCAATAGTCCTGATATAATTTTTGAGTTGTTCCAAACAATGCGATAAGGTCGGAAACGTCTTTACTTAACGATGCTAAATGCTCTCTCTGGTGGTCTATTTTACCAGCATTGTCGCCAATGTGTTCTGCATTTTCCTTAGCATTTTCGAAAACATCCATAAACTCCTTATGCTTGCTGGCAGGTATGGTTTTCATATCCACCTTCTTTAAAGTAGCAAAAAGTTGTTTTCCAGCATTTGCAGCTGCTTTATCATTATCAGCAACGAGTGCATTTTTCAAAGCCAAATAATCCTTAATTATCGGTGTGATTGTAAAGTTTTGTGCTTGTTCCTTTACAGTGGACTTTTCCTCTTTCTGAGAAGACATATCTGTTGAAGTAACAGTAGCTACAGTATCATTTTGTACCGCTGATGATAAATCCTTAGTTTCTGATACTCCGGTGCTATCATTAGCCTGTTGGGTGCTATTTTTATTGGAAGACTGATTGCACGAAACTGTTATTGTTGCAACCGTTGCCAATGCGATGATGGAGAAAAATATATTTTTCATTTTAATGCTATTTAATGTTATTAAAGAAATTTTTGTTGTTTACTTGTTTTCAAATTCTTTCAGCTTTCGCTTCATAAATTCGATTTCCTTTGCTTGTGTTTCGAGTATGTTTTTTTGTAGCTCAATTAATTCGGGATCGGTAAGCTTAGCTTTTTCGGACATTAATACCGCTGCTGCGTGATGCGGTATCATCCCTTTTACAAATTGCTTATCGCCCACATTTATTTGCTCCCTAATGCCAAACCACGAGAAGATACCAATCGCAAGAGAAACTGTAATTACAGCCCAATTGATTTTTTTGTTTTGATACATTCCTTTCATTATCAATAATTCAATAATCAACATTGCTGAAACCATTAGCAGCGTCATATATAAATTGTTGATGTTTGGGATAAGATTATTCAATCCGTCAATCATAGCATACATAATAAAATACATAGCTACAAACATTGCAACAGCCATTACAGCAAAGCGTTTGTACATTGCCAAAGAATGATTGGAATTATTTTCTTCACTCTTGTGGGTATGTTGCATTCCGTGTTGGTTTTTCATACTTTCCATAACAATTGCTTTTTATTTGTTATTTAATAGTTTCTTGTACACTGCCACAAGTAAGCATTTGAGAACCGTAATATGGATTTTTAACTGCTTCTTCTTTGCTTAACCAATTTGCACCTTTACCATTGTTATACATTGGGCAATGCTGATAGTAAACAGGTGTTTCTTGTTTTGATGCCTTAGCTAATTCGTACATATTCTTGGAAAGCAAAGCGAATGTTTCTCTTTGTTTTGCAACATCTTTAGAAGTGGAAATTTTTTCGGCATTTACTGTCAAGTCTTTCATTACTTTCATCCAAGTTGTATGTTCGTCAGTAGAAAGTTTTGCCATTTCTACCGCTTTGATAGCTTTTGCCAATTCGGCAGCTTTTGCCGATGAAGTACCTGCATCAGTTTTTACCAAAGCATCTTTCACTGAAAAATAATTGTCGAAAACGGCTTTAAGTTGTGTTGCATTTTGCGTTTCAGCGGTATTTTTTTTAGCCATTTCGCTTTGGTTATGGTTGGCGTGTTCATTTTTCATATGCATACCCGCATCATTAGATTTTGCGACTGGCTTTAATTCTCTGCTGTACTGGCAACATCCAGGAAGTTTAGCATAAACATCATCAGGTGCTAAAAATTTTTCGCTATCGTAACCAGCCAAAGCAATTCGTTTCAATATTTCATCCTGATTTGTTTTTTTATCATCATAGTTGAGCGTAGCCATTTTGGTATCTTTATTCCATTCTACACTGGCTACCTTATTCACGTTTCCTGCTTTTTCGATAGTGGCTTTACACATACCGCAATTGCCGTAAATTTTTACGGTTTCTGTTTTCGCATTCTTGATTTGTGCGAAACTGTTTACTGATGATAGTAATACGCCAATTACCATCACTATTTTTGATAATGATTTCATTTTGAAAATTTTTAATTTAGTAAGATAAACAAAGATTGTGCGAAAACTAAATAGCTTTCGACAAGACATACCTGTGGCTAACAAGCCACCGTTTTAGCTTATTTTAGGCGGTTGCCAAATGGAAGAGTAGCCCGAAGAATAGTTGGCTTGTTTAAACCCGAATTTTTGCTTTTTAGTTTCGGCAAAAGGGGTTGTTATTTTTAAATCTATTGGTATTTGTAAACTAACAGAAGATGAAGAAGTACTACATCCACAAGAGCCGTGTTTACAATTGCCGTCGCAGTCGTGACCATCCTTACATTTTTTACAGGACTTGTCCTTGCAACTGTCTTTATGTTGAGATTTTTCAGATTTTTCTTTTGAGCAACTTTTTTGTTCTGTCTTAGCTGTTTTTTTTGCACAAGCATAGCTTATGCTTGGCATTAGGAAAAAGCCCAAACACAATAAGATGACAAAGCTGATATGTTTACTCAAATTTTTCAACACTACAAAATTATGAAATTATTTCTTTTAACTGCTATATTTTGCACTTTCTTAAATCTTCAACCTAAATTATATACTGCACTCTATAAGTTTTTTAGCGATTTCCGTTCCCTTGAAAGGGATACCTATTTAATTACTACCTTCAAATATTTCAAATGAAAATAATTAGATAGGCATCCCAAATAGAAAGTTATTTTATAGTCAGAGGCTCTATTTTAAAACCTGCTTTTTGTATCGTTTCGATAACTTGTTCCTCTGTAATTCCCGTCGATTTTACGGTCAATACCTTGTCTTTATTAGTTGTGTCCACTTCCCAATGGCAAATGCCATCAGCATTGTCTAAATGCGGTTTTACAGATGCTACACATCCGCCACAATTAATATTTGTTTTGAATTGAAGATTTTTATTTTCCATTTTTTTACTTTTTTAGAATGTTATTTATTGATACAAATTTCGGTACGATACCATTCTGTATTATTGCGGAATTTCTTATTTGATTTGTGAGATTTACTGTTTTACTTTTTCCATTTCAACCGCAGGCTGTTAGTTACTACGCTCACGCTACTCAATGCCATTGCTGCACCTGCAATCATCGGGTTTAATAGGAAACCGTTTATCGGATAGAGAATACCTGCCGCAATGGGAATACCTATTAAATTATAAATAAATGCCCAAAACAGATTTTGCTTAATGGTGGCTACGGTTTGTTTTGACAATTTTATTGCCTGCGGTATTTTAGTCAGGTCTGATGAAATGATGGTCATTTTGGCGACGTCCATTGCAATGTCCGAACCTTTGCCCATTGCTATACTCACATCGGCTGTTGCCAAAGCGGTACTGTCATTGATACCGTCCCCAACCATTGCCACTACTTTACCTTTACTTTGTAACTCTTTTACAAAATCGGCTTTGTGCTGTGGCAATACTTCTGCTTTGTAATGCTTAATGCCTGTTTGCTCTGCAATGGCTTTGGCAGTAGCTTCATTATCTCCGGTTAGCATATACAGGTCGATGCCCATATCCTGCATTTCTTTGATAGCCTGTACAGATGTTTCTTTAATCTTGTCTGATATGGCTAATACGGAAAGTGCCTGTTTGCTGTCGGCAAACCAAATAACAGTTTTCGATTGTTTGCCCCATTCATCGGCTTGATTTTGTAATTGTTCCGCAATACTGATATTGTTTTCTGCCAATAGTTTTTTATTGCCTACAAAATAGGTTTCGTTATTATGATTGGCTTTTGCTCCTTTACCTGTGATACTGTCAAATTGTGTTAAAGTTGTGGTTGTTGCTCCATCTAAGTGTTTTACCACCGCTTCTGCCAATGGGTGTTCCGATTGTTTTTCGATGCTTAATAAAATGTCTTTGGTCGCATCATCATTATTCAGCCATTGAACGCCTGTTACCTCTGGTTTTCCCTCTGTAATTGTTCCTGTTTTATCTAAAATAATGGCATCAACTTTTTTCGCTAATTCCAAACTTTCGGCATCTTTTATCAAAATACCTTTTTCAGCACCTTTGCCAACGCCAACCATTATAGCCGTAGGTGTAGCCAATCCCAAAGCACAAGGACAGGCAATAACCAATACCGTAACGGCTGCCAATAGCCCCTGAACAATTCCGTTATCGCCTCCTAAAACAAACCATAGGATAAATGTGAGAATGGCAATCCCTATCACAACCGGAACAAAGATACCAGCAATCTTATCTACCAATTTCTGTACAGGTGCTTTGCTTCCTTGTGCGTCCTGCACCATTTTGATGATATGGGCAAGCATTGTTTCTTTTCCCACTTTAACCGCTTTGAACTGGAAACTTCCTTTTTGGTTAATAGTTCCTGCAAATACTTTTTCGTTTTCTTTTTTCAGTACAGGTACAGGCTCGCCACTCAACATACTTTCATCCACGTAAGAACTGCCCGAAGTAACCATACCATCAACGGCAATTTTCTCGCCCGGCTTTACAAGGATAACGTCGCCTGCGTTTACATCCTCAATAGCGGTCTGTTTTTCCGTTCCGTCCGTTTGTATCACAATAACGGTTTTAGGTTGTAAGCCCATTAGTTTTTTTATTGCTGAAGAGGTATTGCCTTTGGCTTTTTCTTCCAGTAATTTTCCTAACAGAATAAATGCGACAATTACGGCTGCTGCTTCAAAATATACGTGGGCGTGTAATCCTCTTTGATGCCAAAAGTCGGCAAACAACATATTGAATACACTGAACAGGTAGGCGATACCTGTACTCAATGCTACCAATGTATCCATATTGGCTGAACGATGTTTTGTCTGCTTCCAGGCATTGATAAAAAAATCCCTGCCCAACCACAATACAACAGGTGTAGAAAATGCCCACATAATTTGATTGGCATAAGGTATATCCATAAAGAACATTGCTATCACTACAACAGGCAATGACAGGGTAATAGCCCATACGGTTTTGGTCTTTAGCTTTTGGAACTTTTCAGCGTGGATAGTTTCTAATGTTTCCTGCTGCTTATTTTCTTCCTCAATCAACAAATCGTACCCAATTGACTGTACCGCCTTTTGCAATTTTGAAGCATCGGTCATATTAGGCAGGTATTCAACGGTAAGGTTTCCCGTAGCAAAGTTTACGGAGGCATTTATAACGCCCTCCTGATGCTTTACAATGCTTTCGGCACTGCTCGCACAAGAGGCACAGGTCATACCTATTACTGGAAATGTATTTTTTATGGTGGAAACACCATAACCTAAGTCTTTGATAGCTTTAACCGCTTCGCCTATTGCTTCGCTATTATCTACCGTGATAGCTGCCCTGCGGTTATTCAGCTCTACTTTGTGGGTTGCGATACCTTTAACCTGTGCTAATCCTTTTTCAACGATTAATGCACAATGTTCACTTTCTACATCTTCCAAAGGAAGATAAATGGTTTCTTTATTATTCGTTGCCATAATTGCTTGCTTTAATTAACAATACAAAATTGGCTATTATATTAATGGACGCTATTGTGAAATTTTGGGAATGATTTGTAAGATTTACAATTTATCCAACGGCTTTCTTTTACCTTCTTTTATTTGTTTGAAATAGCTCGGTGTCAGTCCTGTTACTTTTTTGAACTGGTTGCTTAAATAGGCTACACTCGAATAGTTCAGACGAAAGGCAATTTCACTCAAAGACAGTTCATCATATACCAACAGCTCTTTTACTTTTTCTACTTTTTGGGCAATAAAGTATTTTTCAATAGTAATACCCTCCACCTCCGAAAAGAGATTGGATAGGTAATTATAATCGTGGTGCAATTGACTACTTAATACATCTGAAAGATTGGATTTGGTGTCATTGTCCTGATGATGCACAAGGTCAATAATTATATTTTTTATCTTTTCAATGATGCGGCTTTTTTTATCGTCAATGAGTTCAAAGCCCAATGGAATTAAAACCTTATCTAAATTATTTTTTTCTTCTGGTGTAATCTCTTTATCCAATGTTACCTCTCCAAGTTTGATTTTTTTTACAGTCAAACCTAATTTATCCAATTCATTTTGCACCACCATAATACAGCGGTTGCAAACCATATTTTTAATAAAGAGTGTATTCATATATACCTTTTTACGACCTTAACAAAGGTACAAATTAATCTTTGGCATTATATCTTTTAACGCCAAATCCTGCCTCTCAACGCCAAATCCTGCCACATCTTCAAAGGCACTTATCTACTGCTATAATTTTAGGCTTCAAGTAAAATTCTAAACAAAATTATAGTATGGATACACAGCAAAAAGACCTATCGTATTTCAGGTTACGATTACAAGAATTATTAAATACCAGCTTCCCCGAAAAAGCAAACGACCAAAAATTTGTTGAGCAACGTTCTTCGTGGGCTGCCAATGCCTACGAGGGGGCTTTTAGTTCGGGAAACGCTATTGAGCAATGCAACGAAATAGCCAATTACATACTTTTTGAGGGCTTGCATTTCTCCAAATTCGATACCGTGTTTCAGGTGGTATGCAATGAGTTTGATACCATAATGGCAGATGAGGAACTGCGACCGTTCTCCCTTAAAATGTTTCCTGTTTGCGAGCCTGTTTTCTCCGGCTATGAACTAACCGATGATTTCGCATACGGTTATGAGTTTGACCTGCTCTATACCGAAATAACCGGAACCATCGCAATATGGATAGAGGAAAATGGGCTTCAGTAAAAAGCAACATCTCCAACAGAACATTGATGCCCTGCGAATTGCTTTTAAACTGGAAAAGGAGAAACGGCAAGCCACCGTAGGCGAAAGACTGCTAATGATGCAATACAGCGGATTTGGCGGTCTTAAATTCGTATTGAACCCCATAGCGAACGAAATAGACATCAACAATTGGAGAAAGACTGAACACGACCTTTTCCCGATTACGCAGGAGCTCCACCAGCTACTCAAAGAAAATTCCGAAGACGAAAAGCAATACCGCAGGTATGTGGATAGTATGAAAAGCTCTGTTCTGACGGCTTTTTATACACCGCCACAGGTCATAGATGCGATTTCTGCAACTTTGCGTGAAAGCGGTCTGAACATTGATAAATTCCTCGAACCCTCCGCTGGTATCGGGTCTTTCATACAATCCTTTTCAGAAAATCAAAAAGCCAGTGTTACTGCTTATGAAAAGGATTTGCTCACAGGCAAGATTTTAAAACAACTTTATCCCGATAGCAATATCCGTGTAAGTGGCTTTGAGGAAATTCCCGAAAAGGAACAAAACAGCTATGATGTTGTCGCAAGTAACATTCCATTCGGCGATACTTCCGTGTTTGACCTTTCCTATTCCCGAAGCAGGGACAGTGCAAAAGTACAGGCTGCCCGAAGCATACACAACTACTTTTTCCTGAAAGGTGTTGATATGCTCCGTGAGGGCGGTTTGTTGGTATACATTACCTCGCAGGGTATTCTCAATAGTCCCAAGAACGAACCCATACGCAGGGCGTTGATGCAGGATAACAATTTCGTTTCAGTTATTCGCCTGCCCAACAACTTGTTTACAGATTATGCAGGTACGGAAGTTGGCAGTGATTTGATTATCCTGCAAAAGAACACAGCAAAACAAAACTTGACCGAAAGGGAAGATCTGTTTTGCCAAAGCAGACAAACGGAATACAATACGCCGGGCAATGCACTCTTTCAAAACAGCACAAGAATTGTGCATACCGACCGCAAATTAGATACCGACCCTTACGGACAACCTGCACTCATCTATACTCATAAAGACGGCGTTAACGGAATTACCAAAGACCTCAAACAAATGCTTACGGATGATTTTGGAAAGCACCTGAATTTGAGTTTATATAAAGGCGAACGAAACGATGAGCCTGTAATACAAATTCCGATTGAACCAACGGTTACACCTCCGGTTATCGAACCTGTAACCATTCAACCGGAAATACAATCTTTATCTGTTCCTATAATCAATCGGGAAAGTCCCCAGGAACTAAAGCAACTAAGCATTTTCGACTTGTTTGAAAATGTGGACGAGCCTGTAATGGTTGCTGCTCCACCCAAAAAAACGACACAAGTTAAAAGGCAAAGCACCAACAAAAGAAGAGGTGCAATAGGTCGCCAACCTGACCTGTTCAGCAGTGCGATGCAGCAACCTTATACGCCTCCGATTACCAATAGAACTGCCAACGGAAGCACATCAACCAACGGTAAAAAACAAGAAGCCATCGGCGACCTGTTTTCGGGAATAAACGGGAATGGCCAAGCTGATAAGCCAGCCGTTCCCAATACCATTCCCGAACCTGCTCCTTATAGTGGCGAACTGCAATCGTACCACCGTAACGATTGTCTTGTTGTGGATAATGGTTGGGTCGGTCATCTACAAGATGTAGATACATCAGACGGTACGGCAGTTTTCCACCCTTTGCAGTTACCGACCTTACAGAAAGCAAGAGCCGAAGCGTACATTGCTGTACGTGATGTTTACCAAGACCTTTATAATAAAGAGGCAAAGTTTCAGACCGAATACAAGGAAGAAAGGGAAACCCTTAACCTCCTTTACGATGCCTTTGTCAAAAAGTACGGAAACCTCAACAGTGCCGACAATATCAAGCTCATCAAAACGGACAGTGCAGGTAAAGAAATGCCTTATTTGGAGCGTGTGGTTGGTGGCGTGGTACACAAGGCCGATATATTCAGTCGCCCTGTAAGTTTTTCTACCTTAACCATAACAACGGACAATCCCGAAGAAGCATTAGCGGCCTCGCTCAATAAGTACGGAAACGTGGATTTGGATTATATGTCCGAAATCAGCGGTATGACTGATGACGCTTTGAAAGAAGCCTTACACGGTCGTATTTATTACAATCCTTTACAAAAGAAATACGAGATATCCGAACGCTGGATTGCAGGTAACGTTGTGGAAAAAGCCCAGGAAGTCAAAGCGTATCTCGAAAGTAATCCCGATGATGCACAGGCTAAAGCAAGCCTTACCGTTTTGGAAGAAGCCCGACCAAGACGAATTGAGTTTGAAGAATTGGATTTTAACCTCGGCGAGCGTTGGATACCCACTGGTATTTATGGCCGGTTTGCTTCACATCTTTTTGATACGGAGGTGAACATTCATTACTCGGAGAGTTCTGATGATTTTTCTGTAAGCTGTAAACAAAAGAATGTTCATATATGGGATAAATACGCCGTAAAAGCTGAAAGCCGGACGTTTGACGGGATTGCTCTGCTCAAACACGCCCTTGTCAATACTACGCCTGATATTACTAAAAAAGTGATGGTTGGCGATCAAGAAGTCAAGGTACGGGATATGGAAGCCATACAAATGGCGAATACCAAGATTGATGAAATCCGAACCGCTTTTACAGACTGGCTTCATGCCCAAAATGATGAATTTAAAACAAGGCTTACCGACAAATACAACGACACGTTTAACTGCTTTGTCCGTCCGAATTACGACGGAACTCACCAGAACTTTCCTGGGTTAGACCGCAAAGCACTCGGAATTGAAGATTTGTATTCCAGCCAAAAGGACACGGTTTGGATGATAAAGCTGAACAACGGTGCAATCTGCGACCACGAAGTAGGTGCAGGAAAGACGCTCGTAATGTGTACGGCAGCACAGGAAATGAAGCGTTTAGGGTTGGCTCATAAACCTATGATTATCGGGCTAAAAAGCAATGTCCACGAAATTGCCGAAGCTTACCGCACCGCTTATCCACACGCAAAAATATTGTTTCCGGGCAAAGAAGATTTTACACCCCAAAAACGCCAACGTATTTTTGGCGACATTAAAAACAACGATTGGGATTGTGTTATTCTCACACACGACCAATTTGGAATGATACCGCAATCTCCCGAAATTCAGAAGGAAATCTTAGAAATTGAATTTGACAGCGTAGAGCGTAACCTTGATGCCCTGCAATCGCAAGGCAAGGAAGTGACCAGAGGAATGCTTGCCGGTGTAATCAAGCGAAAAGAAAACCTCGAAGTCAAACTCAAAACCCTGCAACACGATATTGAAAATCGTAAAGATGATGTGGTAGATTTTAAGATGATGGGTATAGACCATTTATTTGTGGATGAAAGTCATCAATTCAAAAACCTGATGTTCAATACAAGGCATTCAAGAGTAGCAGGATTGGGTAATGTGGACGGAAGCCAAAAGGCAATCAACCTACTATTTGCTATTCGTACCATTCAGGAACGTATCAATGCGGATATGGGAGCAACCTTTCTTTCGGGAACGACCATCAGTAATTCGTTAACCGAACTGTACCTATTATTCAAATACCTCAGACCAAGAGCAATGGAAAAACAGGGCATTCATTCTTTTGATGCCTGGGCTGCTATTTACGCAAGGAAAACAACCGATTATGAATTTTCGGTTGCCAATAATATTGTTGCAAAAGAACGTTTCCGCTACTTTATCAAAGTGCCGGAGCTTGCCCAGTTCTACTCCGAAATCACGGATTACCGTACTGCCGAAATGATTGGCATTGACCGCCCCGAAAAGAACGAGATATTATATAACATACCGCCCACGCCCGATCAGGAAGTATTCATCCAAAAGCTGATGAAGTTTGCCGAAACAGGCAAAGGCGAACTGTTGGGCAGAGCACCGTTATCCCAAAGGGAGGAAAAAGCAAAGATGCTCATCGCTACGGACTACGCCCGTAAGATGTCGCTCGATATGCGGATGGTAAGCCCCCATTACAAAGACCACCCCGACAACAAGGCTACGCACTGTGCCAATAATATCGCCAAGTATTACCATAAATTCAATGCACAGAAAGGAACGCAGTTCGTTTTCTCGGATTTGGGAACGTATAAGCCCAACCAGTGGAATATCTACTCCGAAATCAAACGTAAGCTCGTAGAAGACCACGGCATACCTGCACACGAAATCCGGTTTATACAGGAAGCGAAAAACGACAAGCAACGCAAGGCACTTATCAAGGGAATGAACGACGGCACCATCCGTGTGCTGTTCGGCTCTACGAGTATGTTAGGCACAGGTGTAAACGCACAGAAAAGGGCTGTTGCCGTACACCATTTGGATACACCGTGGCGACCGTCCGACCTTGCACAACGGGACGGTCGGGCGATCCGAAAAGGCAATGAAATCGCTAAACATTTTAACAACAACAAAGTGGACGTCATTATATACGCAGTAGAAAAATCGTTGGACAGCTACAAGTTTAACCTGCTGTACAACAAACAGCTTTTTATAGACCAGTTAAAATCCAACAACCTTGGTAAACGGACGATTGACGAGGGCAGTATGGACGAAAAATCGGGAATGAATTTCTCGGAGTACGTGGCTATCCTTATGGGAAACACGGACCTGCTGGACAAAGCCAAAATAGAAAAGCAGATTGCCGGATTAGAAAGCGAACGGCAATCGTTTTACCGTTCAAAATCAGGTGCGAAATACAAATTGGAAGAATATACGGCAGAACTGGAAAAAGCCCAATCCCGCTTTGACCGGATGAGCCTTGATTGGAACAACCTGCAAGGGCGTATCCAAAAACGGTCTGACGGCACGGTTGTCAACCTTATTAAATTGGACGGCTTACCGCCCAATGCGGATACCAAACAAATCGGTGCAAAGCTGGGTCAGCTTGCGGCTAAAGCCCGAACAGGCGGGGATTATGAAGAAATCGGCAGTCTGTACGGTTTTCAGCTTTTGGTAAAAACGGAAATGTCGCAAAAAGAGGGCGTGGATATTCGTGTAAACCGTTTTCTGATACAGGGCGAGGGAAATATCAAATACACCTACAACAACGGCATCATCGCTAAAGATGAAAAGCTGGCATCTATGAATTTCCTCAATGCTTTGGAAAAGCTACCTGTCTATATTGAGCAGGAGCAAAAGAAAATTACCGAAATACAAAAAGATGTACCTGTTCTTCAGGAAGTGCTGAATGGTACGTGGAGCAAAGAACACCGATTGAGCGAACTCAAAACGGAGCTGGCTTCCGTGGAGCGGAAGATACAGCTGTCTATGGCAAAAACGAAAGAAGAACCTGAAGAACAAGCGGAAAAGCATACAGAAACTCCAAAGATGTCGTCTGAAAGTATCGTTCGGACCAAAAGCGTTCATATGCCACGAGGGGTATTATAAATATTACCTCTCGTCTTGTTCATCCATTTTCTTTATCAGAGCTTCACACAAGCTGTCGAGGAATTTCGTTCGGTTTATTTTTCGGGCTTTCAACTCCATAAACGTATGGTAGAAATCGCCCAAATCAATATTAAAGGCAGTTTCAAATGTTTTGGCAATCAATTTTATATCGGTATTTCCGTTGTTGAATACGCCTTGTGCGTAGAGTGCATAAATCAACTCGGTTAATGCCGTTTTGCTTGCTGTCCAATTCAGTGAAGAACTATTAGGGGTCTTTTTATGATTATTGGTTAGCTGGTCTTCGAGATATACCTGTATCAAATCATTGGCGATTATTTTGGCGACTTTGTAATCGTGGGAAGTACAAAAACGGTGGTCTGCCTCAAAATAAAAGGTATCCAACCACATCCTTATATCGTGTTTTCCACGAATAAAGAAATTTTCATCAAGAAAAGAGTTGCCACTACGGTAATACTTGTAAAAATCAATATTGTTGTCAAAGAATTTTTTGAGTTTGTTCAATTCTTTGTTCAGGAACTTTTTTATTTGTTTTTCTCCGTAAGGCTTTTTGGTTTCGATTTTATAAACGGCGTTATAGTAAATGAGTTTAGAAACAATGGCAGGTTTCTGATGTTTGAAAAATTTTATTTCTTCATCTGTACTTTTAAAGCCGTTTTTCAGGACATACTCCTTTAAATCGGACAGACTTTGAACAATAAGTTTTATAATGGTTTCTGTCTTTTGTATCGGGCAATTGGTTTCAATCTCTAATTCTTGGATTGCGGTTTCCAATTTATTCAGGATTTTGGTGTAGAATTTTATCATTTCTGTTGTTTACATATAAATTACTGTTACGTCAATTGTCTTGTCTGCATTTAATTCAAAACTTGCTTTGGAAAAATTGGGTCTGTTTCTTAACCCTATTGACTGATAATTAGAAAATCCAATTCCCTCTTTGGGTAAAAGCAAACCTTTATCAATCTTTCCGTTATTGTTTTCATCGTGTAAAATATTCACGGCATATTTCCCTTTGGGCAGATTTTTAAAAGTAATTTCAGATTTGCCATTTACAATTTTCGCTTTCTCTAATCGGTAATATTTTTTGTAATCTTCATCGGGGATTGAATTATCTTTGTTATAGAGGGCGAATTGAACAACACCCTTTGA
>Ga0209792_1000095_pt1 | contig 133125 bp, 121 predicted proteins | sample EBPBio142005_DNA_FD_185860 | JGI IMG/M metagenome (GOLD analysis project Ga0209792, IMG submission 185860) | Wastewater treatment Type I Accumulibacter community from EBPR Bioreactor in Madison, WI, USA - Reactor 1_6/14/2005_ DNA (SPAdes)... | ecosystem: Engineered > Bioreactor > EBPR >...
ACAACAACGACTAAAAAACAACTATCTTTATATCAATATAACACCCCATTTATTACAACTTACAGACATCAACTTGGGGTGGTCAATTTGGAGCGGAATTACATGCTCAACTTCAACGGAATATCTAGCTTTACAATATCTACCGGAATATTGTGAATAGAACGTCTAGCTATTGGCCCAGCATCAAATGCTCTTGAAGTAGTTAATCCTAGTATCGACTTAACATACCGTCCTTTTAATTCATCTGGTATAGCCTGCTGGACCTGAATAACTGAGGACGTAATCTTGTTCACATCTCCGAATTGATCCCTTTCTAATATTTCAATCACATCAGTAAAGAATGGAATTTTTAAACCTTCGTCTGCTTCTCTAAATAGAGTTAATGGTACGTCCGTTAAAAATGCTTTTTTCTTACTCAAATCATATAAGATAGTAGCCTTTCTAAGCAACTGTTCAAAAACAATTTTAGCCTTATTCTTATCAAAAGATATATGATTGATAATACTAAAAATTGCCTGCAAATTATTGGTATCTTCTTCCGATTTATCCACTAGAATATCCATCATATATGCTTGTTCCTGATTACCAAGCAAAGCAAATTTCATTGGTAAGGATTCAGGGTTGCTCACGACTTGTTTTAATAAAGACAATACCTCTTTAGAAGGCTTGTAGACATTTGGCGGTACTGCTATATCATTAAATACGGATGGATTTTGTACCTGCAATCGTTGGGTAATTATTTGCGCCTGTAAAAAACCACTATCAACAATTTCATAGATTTTATCTCTTCTCGCATATAGTTCTTCCGGCCTGAATTTGTTCCCTTTCGGATGGTTATCGTTATAACTTCCTATTTCTTCGTGACAATCAAAACATATAGGTATACCGTTGTCTTCGTCATTTCCACCCCCTTTTGCTTCGTCTATTATATGCGCAGCCTCAATATTTTTACCGCACTGTTTATAGCATAAACAGCAAATTCTGGCGCATTTGATGAACATTTTAGATTTCACAACAGGACTGAATGGCATAAAGTAATTTAATAACTAGGTTAATACACTTGGCTAAGATATGTTGAAATAACTTTGTGATATTGAATTATACGCCACCCGCCATAAAACATAAAAAACGTAATATTAATTCTTGGAGAGACACATAGACCTTGTAAGTGAAGAAGAATTTTAAAGTGAAAGCATCATTTTTACTTTCTTATTTGTCAATCTAGACTAATTTTATATTATTTAAAACCTATTACTATGAGTAAGGCAACGCAATTAAAGGAATTGTATCAAATGATAAAACTTCATTCAACTGAAGCGCGTGAATTATTATCTAAAGTGAAAAACGGAGACGCAGTCGATTCGGAAATAAATCAGCTATTCGATATTATCAGGGCTGAAGAAGGAGGTGGTAAAATACTGGATGACATTAAAAACTATGAAGATACTCTTGTGGTCGATGTCAATAATATCTTTAAGTCTTTAAACAAACTGGAAGAAGAATATCTGGATGTTGCCCATGAAGATGACGAGATTGAAAAAGAAAGAAAATTTGCTGCAATGAAGACTCAATATGAGAAAATGCGTGATGAAGCACAGGAAATCATAGAAGCTATGGAAGTAGCATATTTTCAAATTAAAGATTTCGATAAATATGCTAATGAACTTTATGTAATTAAGGAAAATTTAGGCCATTGGGAGTAATGATTATTTACCGTTTAGGTAATTAAAGTCACTTTGCGTGGTTTCACGCCATACAATTTTTTTATTATTAATATCTCCAACCGCAACTATTTCTTGACGGATATTCGTTTCTGTTTGCTCGGTGATTTGCAGTTTATAAATGCGTTTTGCCGATAGATATTTATCAGTAAAAGAAGGTGATATTGCTAGGTTACAGCTTATTTTTTGAGTTGTTACACTTGGATAATATAAGACATCAACCGGCGTTGCGCCGAATAAAATTTCATTGGCTAACCAGGATGTAAAAGCATACGGAGGGTTTTCTATTACAAAGGCATTTGCTAGGAATCTTGTAATCATTTCCAGTTGCATAGCTTTTTCCTTACCATAACGCTTGGAAAAGCCTTTAATTTCTTCTATCTGCCTCAACATGAATCCATAAAATGGATTACTTTCTGACAAGCTTTCCGAAAGCAAAAATCTAATTTGGACGTCTCTATCAGATAAAGTGCTCCATTCGGTAAGGTAAACTATTTCACCCACCAAAGGCCGTGATTCAAACAATGCTGTCGAACGACCGTTAGAACAATAAAAAACACTTTTTGATTTCAGGTTAGCACGACCATTATTTGAGCAACTTGGGGGGTAACTAAATGTAGAAACCTGTGTAACATCTTCATTATCCATTACATTTTTTCGAGTACGCCAAAATGGTTGGGAATTAAATATATCCTTCTTGATCGTATTAGAAGCATTAGGTAACATTACTAGCTTTTGATACGCTAATGTTCTTATTTCATCTTGTGACATTTGGCTTTTATCAATAGCCATTAATGCATCAAGGTTATTTTGCAACTCTTCGATACCTGGAAAATCTTTCAATCCATTTTCCCACCCTTCATCATAAATACCCTCGTCATTAATAATTGGGATAATATTCTCCTGGTCCATTTTACAGGTTGACGTTTGTGATCAAGCTAAATTTAAACAATGTAAATGGCATATTTTAAAAACTGCTTCAAAACAAGGAGCTATGAAGTCGCAAACACGTATAGATAGTGTTTTCCATTAAAGTTTTAGCCTGCAATAAGTGGGAGTTTTTCCTTCTTTGAATGTGCACGTATAGGCCTAGCTGGTACCAATAGATGCTTTCTGATTGGCTTTATTATGTAAAACATTGATCATATTTGTTGTTCACAGTAGAAATCATATTGCGAATGTGGAGTGTTCAGACACGTTTACATTCTCTTTTCTATTTATATCATAAGTAAAATACCTTAATCATAAGTTAGAATCTATGGAAAAGATTGTTGCGTGTTTTTTTGACTGAGACATCAAAGTGTTTGGTTCGCTCTTGCTAGCACAAATATTCACTAGTAGTTATGTACTAATACTATTTTCTACTTCCTAGTATTGGCAGTATTGACGCTACAATTTTGCTACAAACTTGCGACAATCAAAAAAATTTGTTTTTATTCTATCTTTTGAAAATATCACTAGGGTTGACCTCCTTTTGATTTGATAATCAACCCAATAGTGGTCAACAAAAAAACGTAATTTGGTGCTCAATCAGATGACAATGTCCAGGGACAGTGCTATGTAATTTGCCTTTAAGGTCTAATGAGAGATGAAAAATTTATTAAGTCGTAAAATGTGGATTCTTCAAATTCCTCTGAGTATCTGTGTTTTTGAGTTTTATAGGTGATTTTACATACATACGCTAACGAAACGTTTTGATGCTTCATAATGTTGTTTAGAAATTCTTCTTTAACTAGTAAATATCGTCCGTAAGGCATTAGCAACTTATATGCAAACCGGTCTCTTAGTCCGAATAGGAAATCATTGGCGATATAAATATTATCTCCGTCGGAGTTTTTTAAGGACAATTTACCATTTTTTGTTTCCAGGCTAAGTCCCATGCTTATATGAGGTATAGGTAACTCCAATCCACTATACATTCTATAGAGTTGCCAAATGTTACTGGATAGGGTTGTAACACCTGCAGTTAATGGAAAGATAAGTACATCCTTTAATGAAATTGGGAACGAGTTATTGCTATTAAAACTCATTTCATTGTTGAATATGTTGAAATCATCCAAGTATCCACCTGCGGGAAAATAGCTGCCAAAATTTGCTGCAATCCTATAAATATCTTTTGTGCTAGGCATTTTAGAACCTAAAACTTTGTAAGCAAATGGCACAATTTCAATATGTCCATGTAATGTACTTTCGTAGAAATTTATTTTTGGATTGATAGCTCCGCTCAAATGTAATATTCTCCAGCCAGGCTCTGGAGTCAAAATATTCTCTATTGGTTGAATAATATTTGTTGAGAGAATGATGCCTTTACTTTCTTCCTTTGAAATGTTGAAAGATGGCCACCATTTTGGTTGTTTACTCAACTTTAGTTTCCACATTGACATATCAATAGGGACTGATCGATAGGCTTCAAAAAGCAGACGTTGAAAATCAATAAATCCTTTTTGAAACAAATAGTCTAGTGTTTTCATAAAAGATGACCTCAACAAGTCACTTACAATTGTTGTTCTTCCTATCATATATTCTCTCTTGGAGTTGCAAAAGTCGTCAATATGCCGTCCCTCAATCAACCCAATTTCTTTCTTTTTTGTTTCAAAAATGTGAGCCCACAGATTGAAAACATTGAAGTTGGTTTGATCTTCAAGTTGTTGACATGTATCAGTAAAAGCTAATTGGATATGATGCCCAATATTCTTTTTGAATTTTTCTAATTCTTTTACCTCAGGTATTGTTAAATTGAAATCGGAATCGAAGCTGTTAGGTGAGAATAGTTTTTCTGTTTTTAAGAATATTAATTTCAATAGTATCTCAATTGTAGTACTATATACCGATATTGATTCCCTCAGGACTTTTGGATTTAATCTTTTGTAGCTCGCACTTTTGGAATTTTCAAGGGATTCTAGAATTACTATCAATCCATAAGTTACAATTGATTCTAATTTTTGGTTAGAAAACCATTCAAGAAGCTTTTTATGATAAAATCCATTGTCATCCTGTTGCATAACTCTTGATAGACCCAATGCGCTCCTTTCTCTTACAATTGGGTTTACCCAGGTCAACCTTTGCAGAAGTATGTCAAATTCATCATGTATAGTCGTGTCGTTAAGGTATTTAAGAACTGGAAGTTTGATGTTGGGTATCAGCTCTTTTAAATGGGAAATAGCAAATTGCAGTATTTGTTCCGCCTTTTCAAGGTTATTGCAATCTATAAAAAATGCCAGCGATTTTGGGACAGGTATAAAATACTCTCCTCCTCTATTGTATCTCATCCCAGTATATAGGATAGTCTTTTCAAAATATTCTTCAAGCCTATCTGGAAAATCGTCTATTGCTTTTTTCCACATCTTCCTAGATTCATCAAGGCTTCGATGCCATGTGCTTCCCCAAATCGAATTATTAGAATGTCCCCATAATAGACATTCGAAGGCAAAGTCAATATCTACTGTTTTTGCAATTGGGTATAGTTTACTGTAAACTTCCTCATCTATTTCTTCAAGTTGAGGTAAGATTATTGATTTTACTGCCCAGTAGACTTCATATCTTGAGTTATAGTTGTTCTCTAGCCAATATTCAAGCCATTTCTTTAAATAGTTTCTCTGGACGTATTCTTTTGATGCGTACCTTTCAACATGAATCTTATTTAGATGTTTTGCAAGATTAGCAGGTAATACATTTGAGTAGTTTCCCTTTTTTTCTTTTCTACTTTTATATTTTGAACTATCACTGTAGTGTTCAGTATAATCTATCTTTCCAAAAGTGCTTTGTATTGATTTTAGAATAGTCCTCGCATTGCCATCAGTTTTAGCTCTAAATGTTAGGGCGTTATAAGAATTAGAGTCAATACAAGTATTCAGTATCGCGTTATTGACAGTGTTTGGTAAATTCAATATTGACACTATGTCTGCAAAAAAGCTTTCAGATTTATAATAATCTTGTTCTTCAATTGATTTTAAATATAGCTTGTACAACAACTGTGGATTATATTTCCCATACAACTCTGCCAAATCATATATAAATCCACCGGTTTCATCACCGTCTGTAAAGTCTCTAATGTAATGTACATAAGGAGCTACCTCTTTTAAAAAATGCAGTGTTTTTGCTGAGCCGGATTTAGCACAAATATCAATTCCCTTTAGGACAGAATATAAGTACATATCTTTGTGGTACCCATAAGAAATAATATTTTCAGAGGCAATATTTAATAGTCTTCTGGCCTGTTTTGTGTTGTTGCAGTTGTAAGATATGTGTGCAAGACTTATTACTGTTTCAGCTTTATCTCTAAACGGACTAATATCTGTTTCAAAGTCTGAAATTCTACGCTCTATCAATTCATTAAGACCTTTTGCCGAAATAGGAGGTTGGTTGAATGTAAAAAGATGTGAAATAAGAGAACTATTGTAAAGCCATTTGCTTGCCATTATTCTAATTACGTCATCTTCGGAATATTTAAACTCATGTTTATTAACTTTATTGTGGAATAAGCCGAATTCCAAAATTTTAATAATGCATTCCGGTAATACAAAACGTCTTAATTCGTAAATTTCGTGATCCTCTCTGAAATCAAGCATTCTAATTGACTCGAAAACATCAATTATTGAACCGTAAATTATTTTGTCATTTGTTTTAATGGCTTCAGCGAAAAGTTTACTTGCCTTAAATAGCTGGCACATCATTGTATGAGGCCATCTGTCAGTTGCTCCGATACACCATTTTTCAATCTTTTTATCCTCACCTTTCAAATAGAGCGCAACTCCATTGAAAAAGTTTTCAAAGTATATATTTAAAAGTTCATAAGACCTCGAAGTGCCATAGTAATCAACATCATTTGGGAAATCTGTGTATTCTGGTAATGCTCTTGTGTTTGGAACTACATTTTCCTTAAGTAAAGAATAAAATTGTAAAATCGATCTTTCAGAATTGGTAGATTTGTGTTTTATAAAATCTTCAAAGTAGCTGGTTGAATTTTCTAGGTTATATTTTACTAGCATATCTACAATACTTTCAAGTTCTGAAGAAGTAAATTGATGATCTAGTATTTTTCTAGCTCTTTCTGTTTTCCCTAATCTAATGAGGCTCTTTAAATATTTTGCATAATATTTTCCTGAATTGTTACTGTCTTTGAATTGTCCGATGAACTTATGTACACTCTTTACAGATATATCATTTTCGAAATGAGCAATTAATTCAATCCATTGTGGAACAACGTCGTCATAACGAGTACGGTCACTATCTATCAAAAGTTCATTGAATCTATCAAAAACCTCATCTGGTATATTTTTAATGACACCACTGTTTGATAGTGCAATAATGTAGTCTGTAATTTGATATGCTTCCAGATTATCAATATCTGGGTACAGTAATTTATTTTTAGCATTTAGTTTGAATGCTAAACTCCAAATATCAGAAGTTGCATCATAAAGATTATATTCAAGCTCTGAAAGACTGTTGGAATAGAGTCTGTATAAAATGACTTTAGAATAGTCTTTTATTTTAAAAGCAGCTTCTGCGGCTACATTTAGTATCCCAATTATTTGGTCAATATTTCTGCACTGTAGATAGCTTTGTATTACCCATTCTCTATTAATTGAAAGGATTGGCTTATAATTATTTAGATAGTACTCTATTTTTCGTTGCAGAGCCCATTGTAAGTATTCATTTTTGGTACTCTTTAGCCATTTCCTGCTTTTCTTATAAAGTGAAAATTTTTGTTGCTCAAGTTCCACCTGACTACGAATAAATACGAGAAAGCTATTGTGGTAGACGGAAATTCCAGAAATATCTATCCTTAATAAGTGTTTAATTTGATTGAGACTGTCAGAAATTTTTGATGGAATATTGGTAAGGTATGAACCAAATTCGCTAATATCATTTAATTTTAATTTACAATCAAAGAGAACAATAGCTAACGCAAATGTCTTGCTAATACTTGGAAGCTGTCTCCATAATTCCGTATAGTAATTTGCAATTTCGTCGTTGTACGGTAGAATCTTACGAAGTGAATTTGAGGAGACTACATTGTTTTCTGTCTTTATTTGAGTTAAAACGTAGCGAAGATGCAATGCATTACCACTAGTTTTTGCATAGACTTCATTTACAAAATCGTTCATTGAATGCGGCGTGTCAGGTAATTTTAGTTCAAGAAAATTTGTGGTAATCAGAGCGCGCGCACTTTCCTTCGTCAGACCCTTTATTTCTATCCAATTACTTTTTGGGGCGTATTGATAGATGACGTTACTAAAGTTAACTACAGCTAGTTCCTGCGTGCCAAGAATAATCCAAATGCCTGGCTGAGGATGTATAACCTCTTCCAAAAATGAGTTTAATTCCTTCTCATTTTTTTTCTCTCTCAGGACATGATCAAGTCCATCAATTATTAACGTGTAGGCTTTGCCTAAATTGCGATGGTATTCTGCAACGGCTGATATCAATTCATCAAGTTGTACATTCTGTAAACTTTGGTTGGCGAATCTACCTAGCATTTTTGTAGGCAATTTCATAAATTCTGCTTTTAGTCCTTCAATTGCCCTTTTCGATGATAGCCTTTCGTAGTAAGTAGTGTCTTTAGGATTTAAATGATAGTGATGCCTAATCGAGAGAATATTCTGATTTTGAAGAGTATTATGCAGATTTGATAAGTATGTGCTCTTACCCACACCTGGCTTTCCAATAATAATTTTTATGCCTCCATCTGTATTATGTAGTTCTTTCATTAACCCTTCATGTTTTGAACTATCAAATAGTTCAAAGTCTTGTGGGACTTCGAAATTCTGTTTTAAGGGTCTTGGATTATACCACTCGAGTAATTTTTTGATTCCTTGTAGTGTGAACTCCTTTGGATGTTGTTCGGCTGATTCTCTTCCAATTTGAAGAAGCAAGTTGTCAAATCCTGATTTAGTAACTTTTAAGTGATTATAGAATTGACTCCTCAATTGAGTTTCTAGTTCATCTTTCTGCAAGTATTCAAAATGGAAATGAAATGACTCAAAAAAGGAAGCCATTAGTTTTTTGCTGGCGAATAAAATTGAAATCCTTTTATGTAATTCGGGATCTGAAGATTTGATTTGAGCTATGTTTAACTTATTATCGTTCAAATATTTTTTAAATTCATTATCAGCTATTCCGTTTGTAATAAAGTATCCGGTTCTATTTCCAGATAATGAATTAAACGACTTACCCCATTTTGAGAATAGTGACTCTGACTTTTGCCCTGGGTTAAGAAAGCTTTCAAAACTCCAAAGATCTTTTGAAGGGTTTTGTTTATGTTTTAATTGATAGAGATGGTACCCACTTTTATTGTCTACTAATACGACATCGTCGAGATAGAATTTTTTATTTTCGATCTCATCAGGTAAATATTGTATTCTAAGGCTTTTGAAACTCTTTGGTGAATTGAGCCATTTGTAGCATAACCCTACAACTACCAAATCTTCAAATCTATATCCACTTCTAATGGAGCTGTTAGGATTAATTCTACTCATATTCTGTTTTCATGTACTCTAAAATAACAATATTTTGACTGTAATCTGTCAAGCTAATGTCCACTTATCAATTAGTAATATTTCTTGACTTTAAAATCAAACATAAGTTGTATTAGCTAAGGCGAAAGGCTTTTTGCACTACAAATATGTGTCCCTTCTTCGTTCTGAAGTGATCCTTTTGAAAAGTGTGCTCTCTTTCCGTAGGGTCTAATCTTTGCTGATGGCTAGTTGTAGTGTGGGTCACTGTAACGTAATGGTTCTAATAAAGGACAAGTAGCTTAAGTGCTTCCATTAGATGTGCAGGACATTAATAGTTATCGGGCGTAAACACATTTTTCATGAAGAGATGATAAAACTCAATTTCTTAGAACAGTCAGTTCTCTTTATATGTAAGTCTGTGACACCATTACTGGTGTCTTCTCTGTAAGTATCACCTAACAGGTGATTTTCAGCGGCTTCTTCACTCCTTATCCCATTTAGAGAACATAGCCTGGGAAAAGGTACTAGTGTTATGTTGAGGGTTTGACTGTAATACTTTGATGTATGGAAATTCCCAGGTGTCGTTCAATATAGTAATTTAGGATATTATTGGTCGAGGATATGTTGAATTTCGGGTGAGGATTACAATTCATTCCGCACGTTACTGTCAGAGCGATATTTATTGATTATAGCTCATGTACAATGCCTTAGTTCATGACATCCGGGATAGGCCTTTTCAGTAATTATCTGCTACTGCTATTTTTTCTAAGTAATGATCAGGGTAATCATGCTACAAAGTTGCTACAAAGTTGCTACAAGAAAAATGCCTAAATATCATCCTATCTTATTTATTTTCAATTGTTTATGTCAAATACTACAAAATACTACAAAAGTGGAGTTTGAGAAATTGGTAGGTCCTAAAAATAAATATATACTTTATGGAGTTGAAATGGTAGCGGTATATGAATCAAAAAGAATAAGGAGCATTATAAGCTCCTTATTCTTATCTGCAATTAGGTTCATATTATCAATAATGACCATTTTTCTAAAATTTTAGATTTTATAGGGGTTAGAAAAATGGACTCAGTGTAAACCGCTTAAAGTCTAGCCTACACTATCTTTCAGGGGGTATATACGCCAGAAAAAATCCCTCAGTTGGTTCGACACTCGTTCCGTAGACTCCACCACAACAAGCCGCCTTACGGCGACTTTTTTCATTTTCAACCATTCTCTTTTTATACTGTTATACCTGCATGAAAAGAATTTTGATTGCAGGTGCAAGCTCGGGTATCGGTGCCGCTTTGGCGCAGGAATTATCGGCACAATCTCACGAGGTTATCTCTCTGTCAAGAACCGAACCACAGATTGCAGTATCCCAGCATATCGCTTACGATGTAAGAAATACAGAGTTACCTTCTGCTATTGATGGAGCTTTAGACGGGCTTGTATATTGCCCCGGCTCCATCAACCTGAAACCGTTTAAAAGCCTGAAAGCTGCAGATTTCCAAAACGATTTCGAAATAAACTTATTAGGTGCAGTCAAAACTATTCAGGCATATCTGCCCAATCTTTCCGCATCCAACAATGCATCTATAGTGCTGTTCAGTACAGTTGCCGTGCAAACGGGCATGCCCTACCATAGTTCTGTAGCTGCTGCTAAAGGCGCTATTGAAGGCTTTGCGAGAGCATTGGCAGCCGAGTTGACACCCAAGATTCGTGTAAACGTCATAGCACCATCTTTGGTAAAAACACCACTGGCAGCACGCCTTACAGATAATGAAACTAAGGTTGCAACAGCATCAGAAAGACATCCGCTGAAAAGAATAGGCGAACCTGAAGAAATTGCAAGCCTTGCAGCATACTTGTTATCAGACAACTCGAAATGGATGACGGGGCAGATACTGCATATAGATGGTGGTCTGTCTTCTCTAAAACTATAACTATGCAAGCACAGCTTACACAAACAGATATAGACAGGATAATAGAAATGGCGTGGGAAGACCGCACGCCATTTGAAGCTATTGAAATTCAGTTTGGATTGAAGGAAGCAGATGTCATCAACCTGATGCGCAAACACTCAAAACCTTCCAGCTTTCGTATGTGGAGAAAACGCATGAACGGACGAGACACCAAACACCTGCACTTGCGCAGTGGCGATGTTGACCGTTTTAAATGTACACGTCAGCGCGCCATCAGCATGAACAAAATAAGCAAGCGCTGATTTATTTCTTCTTGTTGAAGAAGTCCCTCAGCTCGCGGCTCATTTCTTCGCCACGGCGCTTCAGGTCTTGCAGCTCTTCTGTCATGTTGCGTTGTATGGTATCAAAATCCATTGGCCTGCCTGTGCTCATATACCCCAGGTCTTCCATGGTACGGGCAGCAGGTATTATCATCCATGCCAGTATATATGCTACAAGGCCTATACCCGCAGTCAGGAACAGCACTACCATCACCAGCCTTACTATCACAGGGTCTATGTCAAAATAGTTGGCTACGCCACTACATACACCACCCAGTATTTTATCGTAGGTATTTCTGTATAGCCTGCGCGGCTGCGTATAGTCATACTGCTGACGGTTGCCCTTCTGTTGCTGTTCTTGCTGCTCTCCATACACTGCCGGCAGGTAGGTGGTTTTTGTAAAGCCCGTACCTGTTGGTTCATTCAGCTCGCTTGGTGCGCCAAGTGTCTCCATTACTTTTTGCACATCGGCCTTGTCTATGGCAGGGGCACCTGTTTGCAAGCGTATGTGAAACAGCTCTGCAATACGGCTTTCAATATCCTGTATTATTTCGTCTTTGCCTTCCTCTTTGGCAAATTGCTTGCCGAGCGATGCCACATAGTTTTTAAGCAGCTGATATGCATCTTCTTCTATGGGGATGATGCGCCCCGCTATGTTAATCTGGATGATGCGTTGCATAGTATATTATTTTGTGTTGGTTAAATGATTGACAGATTGGCTCAATTCGTCCCAGCTGTTTTTCAGTTGTTCATACAGCCTTTGCCCGTGGGCTGTGAGCGAATAGTATTTGCGTGGCGGGCCCGATGTAGATTCTTCCCAACGGTAGGTAAGCACCTCGGCGTTTTTAAGCCTGGTAAGCAGCGGGTAGAGCGTGCCTTCCAGCACTACCAGCTTGGCTTGCTTCAGTTGTTCTAAAATATCGCTAGGGTAGGCTTCTTTTTCTTTTTGGATGATGCCCAGTATGCACAATTCCAAAAGCCCTTTCCGCATCTGCGACTCTGTATTCTCTATGTTCATCTTCACCGATTATGATGCAAACCTATGTAAAAACATAGTACTATGCAATACATAGTACCATTTTTAGCCTAAGAAATCGGTGTATGGCGGATTAAGGTCGGTAAATGGCAGTTTTAAGAAGCCTGGCAACAGGAAAAAAGGCTACAGAAATAGCGAAAAACAAAGATTAGTTTTGCCAATAGTATTGTTACATATAGAAGAATTACATGAAAAAAAGGAAGGTCTCTGTTGGCATTTACTTGATTACTATCATATCCTTGCTAGCATTTACGTTGCTCTGCATGTTCTTAGTATATGATGCTACCGCAGGCAAAAAGATATCCGGACGCATAGGAAAGTATTTTGCAAAAGTTGCCAGTATTCCACAAAATAAACCACAAGAAAAACTAAAAACCCGTGTAATAGACACTAATTGGTTTGGCGGAAGTAGAAATTATTGGCATGATGGTAAATTCATAGATACAGGATATCTACTAATCTCGTGTTTTGATAAACAATATAATCAGACAACTATTAAACTTTTGAGTTTGAGAGATGGCCAAGTTAAGTATAGTTGGAAGCCAGACTTACAAATTTTAAAAAATATTAAACGTTCTCCACTTAAGCATTTTAACCCAGAAAGACTTCTTAATTCACAATTCAAAACTATCCATCCAATCCTACTACCTGATAGCAGTATTATTTTGAAAGGTGAATATGGCATCTTCAGAATTAATAAAAACAACGAAATTGTATGGGGGCTACCAACACATTTCCACCACTCAACAGAACTAGATGCTAATCAGAATCTATGGATACCTTCAATATACGAAACACCAAAACTATATAATACCATATACAGCGATTTAGTTGACGATGCACTTACTTGCATAGATCTGAATGGGACATTATTATTTAAAAAGTCAATTGCACAAATACTAATTGATAATGGTTACGAATACCTTATTCATGGAATAGGTCCTTATGAAAAAGACGCACTGCATACCAATGATATTGAACCTGCATTATACGATACTAAATACTGGAAAAAAGGAGATCTATTAGTCAGCATAAAAAATAGAAGTACCGTTTTATTGTATAGACCTTCAAACAATAAAATTATATGGTTAAAAACGGGTCCATGGATGAACCAGCATGATGTAAATTATGTAGGAGATACCGCCATATCCGTTTTTAATAATAATTCAATAAAGATTTCAGCTACCGAACATAAAATGTTACACACTAACAATAGTCTTGTTATTTATAGCTTTAAAACAAACAATACTTATACCCCTTATGAATCAGTATTTAAAACAAATGACATAAGGACTCCTAAAGAGGGGCGTTGTAAAATACTTGAGGATGGTGATTTATTTATTGAGGAAAGCACAAGAGGTAGAATACTAAGAGGCAATAATAACCAACTAAGATGGGTTTATATTGAGATAGTTGATAATCAACACACAAGCATACAACAATGGAGCAGATACTACACCAAGCTACCGTGGCAGTAAATTTGAGTGATTGCTAAACACGGAAAACATATCGGCAAGACTTTGCAAATGGGCACTATTAATACTGGTATCGGTATTAGTAGTTCTTCATTTCAGTATGCTAATACCAGGCCCTGACGCAGGCATATTCATGTATGGTGGCATGCTCATACACAAAGGTTATCTGCCATACAATGAGTTGTGGGATAATAAGCCTCCGCTTATATATTACATAGCATCCGTGGGCTACCTGTACAAACATCAGCCTTTTCTGCTGATTCGTATCATTGAAATAGGATTCCTATTGCTGAACTTATTTCTAATAAAAAAGATTGTGCGTTTTCGTTATGCAGATTCTGCAATATACTATCAGCTCTTATTCATCTTACTCTATCTTCTGTTTTGGGACAGAGGCTTTCTTACAGAAACATTTACCATCCCCATCAATCTTTTTGCGGTGTACCTGTTTTATACAAAGCACAAAATACGACAACCAGCCTTAGTAATTTGCTGGTGGCTGCTTTTCTTATTGAAGCCAAATTCAGTGGTGCTTGCATCCGTCATCATTTTTGCAGACATATTACGTGACAAAAAAATAACCGCATCTGCTATCAGCTATATACTACAATTTAGCATAGTTGCTATTGCTGTTTACACTTGGCTATCATATACCGGCATGTTCGATGGTTTTATACAACAAGTGTTTACAGAGAATATAAACCACACACAAAACAGGTCTTTCCTATTCTTTCTCTCACATCACTTTTCTCAACCAAAATATATAGCCCTATGGCTAATAATAGTAACAGCATGTATTCTTGCACACCGAGATAAAGAACTACGTGTCAGCCTCATTTGCTTCTTGCTGGCATATATAGCCGCATTTATAAATGGCAAAAACCACGGGCACTATGTATTATTAGCCATTGTACCAGCTACAGCTATCGGAGGGTATGCATTGACCAAAAGCAAATGGGCTATTGTAGCACTACTGGGTATATTTTTAGCGGCTGTTCATCAAAATACTTTGTCATTAAGGCGCTACGAAAAAGCACAAGCACAAAAAGCAAAACTTGTTGAGCTTGTAAAGGCAGAAACAACCATAAATCAGCGCATCTATTTTGCAGGCAAAGACAATGCATATTTGTATATAATGGCTGACAGGTTAAGTTCAACCAGATTTTTACCCCCTTTTGCCGAAACATATAAAACTGATAGTCCATTTGGCCAGATGCTTGAAAAAGAACTGATTAGCTATAAACCATTCCTGCTAATGATTCCCAAAGACTCACTCTGCTCACACCATCATTATTCAAGCATTATTAATAGTATGTTGCCATCTTACGACTCTGTAAATAATATAGGCACTGTAGTTATTTACAAACTACACGCCCAAAAACATCACTAAAGACCATAATATATAGCTAAGCCAAAAAAACAGGCTAACTTAGCAGGCTTATTACTCGTTAAGGTATCAGATGATCATTTACCCGCACAAACAATCATTGGTTGACTATGCAAAAGACGTGCTGCGCTACAGGCAACTGTTGGTGCAGATGTCTAAGAAATGGGTAAAATCGAAATACGAAGACTCTTATATAGGCTTGGGGTGGATGGTAGCAAGCCCTGTCATTACCACCATCGTATATACGTTCTTCTTCAGCATCATGTTCGATATCCGTACCAGCAAAGCAGGGTACTTTCTGTATATATACAGCGGTATGTTGCCTTGGGTATTTTTCAGAGATGTGTTTATAGAAACACTGGATGTATTTCCCAAAGAGAGCCTGATGATAAAGCGCACCAATTTTCCCCGCATCATCATACCACTCTCTGTAGTGCTTACAAAAATGCTGCAGTTTGGCTTTGGTGTCGCCATCCTGTTTATTGCAGCCGTGGCATCGGGCAAAGACATCAGCGCACACTTTTTCCTGTTCCCCATACTGATGCTGCAAATAGTGCTGATAGCGCTTGGCTTCGGGCTGTTGTTTGTAGTGCCAAGTATCATTTACAGAGACGTAAAGCACCTTATCAAGTTTGTAGTGCCGCTTGGGCTTTACACACTGCCTATATTCTACAAGCTTAAAGCCATCCCAGCAAAGTGGCTGGATGTATATACGCTGAACCCTATGGTATCTTTTGTACAGTGTTTCCGCGCTATCTTGTTTAAAGAAGATATACCGTGGTACCTGCTTGCCAAAGGCATGGTGGTATCATTCATCGTTTTCTTTGTTGGCCTGTCAATCTTCAGGAGTTATGAAAAACGCCTGCCCGATTTTATTTAAACCACACCATCTGCAATGATTGTCTTAAATAACGTATCGAAACAATACAGGCTGAAGGGCAAGAAAAACATTTCACGTTTTTTCATCGTCCGGATGCTACGCGATGCGCTGAAGGGGAACAAAAATGATAAAACACAGGAATGGTTCTGGGCACTGAAAGATATTACACTCACCATCAACAAAGGAGAGCAGGTAGGGCTTGTAGGTAAAAATAAAGCGGGCAAAACTACGCTGTTGCAGCTCATCAGCGGTGTTACCACACCTACAGAGGGCAGCCTATCTGTTGATGGCAACCTTATACCCGTATTTGCACAAGGCACTGTACTAACGCCCGACCAGACAGGCAGGGAGTATATATACCTGCACGCAGCAGCACTTGGCTACAACAAAAAACAGGTAGATGCCATTGCAGATAAAATCATAGCATTCAGTGAAATAGATAATATAGACGGGCTGGTAAAGTTTTACTCAACCGGAACGCGTACACGCCTCAGCCTCAGCATTACCCTGCACTTGCCGGGAGATATTTATATCTTTGACGAGGTTTTTTATGGCAGCGATATTTTCTTTAAAGAAAAAGTCATTGCGCATTTCAAAGAAATGCTGAACCACCCTGATAAAACAATGGTATTGGTAAGCCACAACGAAGACATCATCCGCACATTCTGCAAAAGGCTTATTTTGCTGGAAAACGGCCGTGTTGTGGCAGACGGTAATACCGATGAAATATTGGCCCATTACAAACTAAAGTAAATAACTGCCTGCCGGCGTAGCGTGTACATGAAAAAAATCCTAATTATCTCAGGCAGTTACCCAAACTACGGCGGGCAATCTACTACGGCATACAATCTTTTAAAGCTGCTGAAAGACAAAAACTACAGCGCTAAGCTTGTATATGTAAACTATCATAAAGAAGCAGATGTAGACCCTGACAAGACCGGGTCTTCACACAGAATAGTGCTGAAGAAAAGCTTCATCAACATCCTGTACAACTGGTACAAGAACAATGTAAATGTACCGTTGGGTGTAGAGGGGCAAAAGGTGAAGAATTATTATTTCTTCTTCAAGCTATTGCTACGCTTCAAATATTTTCAGTTATCCAAGGGCTTTCATCCGGATCTGGTCATCACCAACATACCGTCTTACTTTTGGCTGGTCCAAAAAATATTCCGCAACAGGAAGCTGCTTTTTGTTATCGGCAGCAGCCCTGAGATGATAATGCTGTCTAAACACAAAGTAGATACAACTACTTTTTTGCAGGATAGCAGTGTTGCAGAAAAGAAAAAAATAAAACCCAACGAGCTGATATTTGACAAAACAAATATTGTCTTCAACAGCAGGCTTACCAAAGAAGTGTATGACAAGTTTGACATACAAACAGGTAGTTCGTTTGTGCAATACTTCAACTTTGCACCATATAAAAAAGAGCATACTACACCAATCGCCAATCGTACAAACAGTATGGCATTTGTTGCATCTCACTTCAACCGCACAATAAAAAATGCAGACCTTGCATTCGATATTTTCAGTGCATTTCCTGAAGTTGGAAAACTGGCAATAGGTAAGGAAAGTGAGCGTTTTGCAAATATCCCAAATACTGCCGTTTACGAGCTGATGACGCAACAAGACATCATGCACCATCTGGCAGATACCAAAGTATTGCTGATAACGTCTTACTTCGATTCATCGCCCAGTGTACTGTCTGAGGCAATATTGTGCGGTTGTAATGTATTGGTATCTAAAAACGTAGGCTGGCACGATATGCTGGACGAGCGTTGTGTAATACAGCATTACGATGATGTAAACGAGTGGAAAGAAAAAGCTGCCTACCTGATGCAGCACAAAATAGACTACAGCCGTTTTGAAGAGGTGATTGCATCATCTACAGCAAGCATTATTGCCAACATACAGACCGTGCTGGATAAATAACGCTACAATGCCAGTATCTTTTCTACCACCTGCGGGTCATCTGCTTGCAACCAGTGCATCTCTTTATCTTTTCTAAACCATGTCATCTGCCGCTTGGCATAGTGGCGTGTATTCTGTTTTATTTTATCTACGGCTTCCTGTAGTGTATATAGCCCTTCTATATGTTCAAACAATTCGCTGTAGCCAACCGTTTGCAGGTTTTTAAGATGCCTGAGTGAATACAGATTACGCACTTCATCCTGCAATCCATCCTGCATCATCTTATCTATCCGCATATTAATGCGTTCATACAATACTTCGCGTGGCAGTTCCAACCCTACTCTTACAATCCTGAAATCGCGCTTCTTTTTTTCTCCTGTTCGATAGTTAATAATACTCTCCCCTACAGAACGTTTGAAGATAAGCGCACGTAGCAAACGTGCGGGATTTTTTATTTCTCCTTCTTTGTAAAAATCCGGATCTTCTTCCATCACCGCATGTTGCAGCCATTGCAAGCCACGGGTTTCGTATTCGTTGTTTACATCGCGCACTACTTCATCACTTACAGCAGGCATGGTATCTAATCCTTCGCACAATGCTTTTATATATAAGCCTGTACCACCACATACAACTGCGGCATCGTGCGTTGCAAATATATCTTGAAGATAACCTAGTGCTAATGTTTCGTAGTCTGCAGCATCAAGTGCTGTAGTTACAGAATGTGTATCTATGAAGTGGTGTTTTATTGCAGCCAACTCCTCCGCACTTGGTTTTGCCGTACCTACAGACATCTCTCTATAACACTGCCTGCTATCGGCCGATACTATTTCAGTACCCAGCCGTTTTGCCAATGCAATAGCGATAGCGGTTTTGCCCACTGCAGTAGGCCCTGCTATGATGTATGCTGTCTTTACCAAGAAAATATATTGTACGGTTACTCCTCAAAGCTATCGCCACCACCACCTGTATCTAATCCTGAATCCTCAGAACTTTCCTCTTCACCTTCGCTACCAAAGCCATCCATGTCATCTTCACCCAAGTCATATTTTTCCTCTACTTCCATCAGCTTATCAAGATTCACACCCTTCACACCATATTGTGCAGGTGCAACACCTTCTTTGCGTAGTATAAAAGGATATGTTTTTCTCGAATCTTCGTCTTTGCTCACCCCTATCAATTCTACCAGGAAACTCCACTTCTTAACAGGATCATATTCATATACAAATTTATGGTCAGGTGTTGTAACCAACGCCGATACAGGTGTGCGCATCATTGACAATGCCGGTGCATCACGTTTATTCACAAGCACTTCAGAATTAATTTCTCTGCCACGTGTCCACTTTTCATTGCTGTCAAAAAACGATGCTGCATGCTTACCATCAAACTCGTAAGCAGTTATGATACACTTGTGAAACTCCAAAAACGTCTGTGTCGGGCGTATTTCTATATCTCTGTACACCAAATCATCTTCTTCCCAGTAAACCCTGAATCTGAATAATGCCATATGTAACGTAAAAATAGGCGAAAAGGTGAATTTGCACCATAGTATCGCATATTTCTCTTTAAGACTTAATTTTACATATTAAAACCGGCGTCAAGCAAGCTGCCGAATAAAGCTTTTTAATAAAGTTTCATCATTTTTTGTTTGATTAGTAAAAAATGCTACCTTTGCCATCCCAAAATTTTTGAGGCCATGCCAAAGGTGAAGACTCATAGCCGTGCTAAAAAAACTTTCAAAGTTACAGGCACAGGTAAAATACGCAGGTATAAAGCTTTTAAAAGCCACTTGCTGACAAAAAAATCTAAAACGCGCAAACGCCATCTGCGTCAGGCTGCATTTGTACATCCTGCAAATCAGAATCTGGTAAAACGCATGTTATGTCTGCGCTAAGTAAAAACTATTAATTAAAACGAATTAACACTATTAAAATATGCCACGTTCGGTAAATGCGGTTGCATCTCGCGCGAGAAGGAAGAAAATACTGAAACAAGCTAAAGGTTTCTACGGTAAACGTAAAAACGTATATACAGTAGCCAAAAACGTACTTGAAAAAGGTCTTGGCTACAAATATGTAGGTCGTAAACTGAAAAAACGCGATTACCGCGCTTTGTGGATAGTGCGTATCAACGCTGCTTGCCGCGAAGAAGGTATCAGCTACTCTCAGTTCATGGGCAAATTGGCTGCTAAAGGTATCGATCTGAACCGTAAAGTACTGGCTGACTTGGCAATGAATGAGCCTGAAAGCTTCAAGAAAATAGTTGCTGAAGTAAAATAAGCTTCCGACTTAATAATATTCAAATAGCCGCTGCGATTATCGTAGTGGCTATTTCTGTTTATTGAAAAAGACCTTTTTTAGTAACATCCAAATATTTCTATCTCCAATAGGCTTTTCGTTACCATCATATAAATTAAAGCCACAAATTGCACAATCAGTAACTGATGTGTATCTCATAGTATTATCCATCCCTGAATATTTATTCGTATTGTAAAATTGTACATTTTGTGAAACAGTATTGACAGAATTACACCTAGGACAACCATTATTAGATGGATTAAATTCAAACTGCTTTATATAATCAGCAATTTTTAGTTTATCTAAGCCACGTTTAACTAACTCTTTTTCTATCAATCTCTGCGATTCCTCCAAGTAAGTTTGAAACTTATACTTGTATAAAAATGACAACTCAATGTCATTTAAGCTTGAGAGGAAATCTGCTATTCTGGACATATAAACATTAGTTGAATTTAAATTAATGTGTATTGTTCAAACTCTTCTGAAATATTCTTTACTGCCTTTTGTCCCTTAGTAAATATCCCATACACAGTACTGCCACTACCACTCATAGCTGCATAAATAGCCCCTTGTGCATATAATTGCTCCTTAATGGCAGCCAGCTCAGGATGTTGCGCAAAAACAGGGGCTTCAAAATCATTACTCACTACATCTTTCCACTGTTCTATTGGTAATTCAGGCAGTTTTCTCAGGTCAAACGGTGCAGGTTTCGGCGTTATCATCTTAAAAGCTGCGGCAGTAGATACATGTACTTGTGGGCAAATCAACTGTATGCTATATGCCGATAAATCTATGCTTACTGGTTGCATCACTTCTCCCCTGCCTGTTGCATATTGCGGGGTATTCTCAATAAAAAACGGACAATCGCTGCCTAACTGCAGTGCGTAGCTTATCATTGCCTCATTCGTAAGCCCCAATGCATTATAATCATTCAGTAACTTTATCATAAACGCGCCGTCTGCAGAACCACCACCCATACCCGCACCCATAGGTATATTCTTCAGCAGATGGATTGACAATGCGGGAAGATTCGGGAAATCCTGTTTCAGCAATTGGTATGCCTTCCACACAAGATTATCATGCATATCGCCTGCAACAGTTTTTCCATGAAGGGCAATAGCTGTCGTTTCAGCAGGCACTACCTCCAAAACGTCTTTCAGACCCTTTACGGGATAAAAAATAGTCTCCAGATTATGATAACCATCTGCACGTTTCGATGTTATATATAAGCCAATATTCAGCTTACAGTTAGGAAAGCAAACCATATACAAAGTGATGCGTAAAATTATCTGTATTTTTGGAATGGCACAGCGTAATATGCCCCGTTCATGAAAGAAGTTATCAGCCTGAAGGACATTCGGAAAAGTTATTATCTCGGAAAGCAGGAATTACCGGTACTGAAAGGTATCAATCTGACCATCAATAGCAACGAATATGTTGCGCTGATGGGGCCATCTGGCTCGGGGAAATCTACCCTTATGAATATTATTGGTTGCCTTGACACGACAACATCTGGCCAATACGTATTGAACGGGAAAGACGTAAGCCGTATGGAAGACGATGAGCTGGCTGATGTACGCAATGTAGAGATAGGCTTTGTTTTTCAACAGTTTAATCTGCTACCACGCCTCACTGCATGGGAAAACGTAGCAATGCCGCTGATATACGCAGGTATTGGTAAAAAGGAACGCGAGGAGCGCGCGCGCGAAATGTTGGCAAAAGTGGGACTTGGCGACAGAGCACACCACAAACCCAACGAAATATCCGGTGGACAGAGCCAACGTGTAGCTATAGCACGTGCTTTGATTAATAATCCGTCAATCATATTGGCCGATGAACCAACGGGTAACCTGGATACAAAAACATCTGTAGAAATCATGGAGTTATTCAGCCAGATACACTCACAAGGCAATACTGTAGTACTGGTAACCCACGAAGAAGATATAGCTAATTACACACACCGAGTAGTACGAATTCGCGATGGTGTTGTTGAAACAGACAAACGCAACAAAGAAACACTTACAACAAGCATTTAATGGCATTTAAGATATACACTAAAACAGGAGATAAAGGCAGCACCAGTCTGATAGGCGGTGTGCGTGTACCGAAAAATCACATCCGTATAGAAGCTTACGGCACTGTAGATGAACTGAACTCGTTCATTGGTATGGTAAACGATATGGCGGCTAATGAAAAAATAAGTGGATGGCTACGCGAAATACAAGACCGCCTCTTTACAGTTGGCTCTGTATTGGCAACCAACCCCGATAAGGAAGTAAAGATGAAACTGCCCGACGTACACGATGAAGATGTAACATGGTTGGAAAGCTTAATTGATGAAATGAATGAAGTATTGCCCGAAATGCGTTCATTCATACTTCCCGGAGGGCAGCTTGCGGCCTCTACCTGCCATGTAGCACGTTGTGTATGCCGCAGGGCAGAGCGTATATGCGTTAGCATGCAAGAACAACAGGAACAGGTACCGGAATTGATTGTACGCTATCTCAACAGGCTTTCAGATTTCCTGTTTGTATTGGCACGTTACATATCACACATCAACGGTATAGAAGACCTGCCATGGAGGGCAAGGGTATAAATATGTACGTTTGCTCGTAATAGCTTTTTTTAATGTACTATTTCGACTGCCTTGTTTAACACAGTACTGCCTAGTGTACATTGCAGTGTGTAAATACCAGCAGGCACATCTGTTAGCTGAATATTGATATTGTTTTTATTTGGGGATAATATATATTCTTTTAGCAACTTACCATCGGCTGTATAGAGACTAATACCAGCATTATTATTAGTAGTTTCATCAATAAAAACATTTAGCATTTCATTTGCTGGGTTAGGGAATACTTTTAACATACTTTTTTCCTTAGCAGTTTTTAAAGATATTGATAAGGCTTTAGGTACAAACCTATATACTGTTCCGTTTGTCGGCACACCTAATATATTGGGGAAGCTTATCGTTTTTGAGGAATCTAATTGAAAACTTGACGGCATTCCATGTACCATAAGCTTCTGGTATATTTGCGATACATCTGCCGGAGAATAAAATACTCCTACAGAAGGACCTGTTGAGGTGTTATAACCCGATACATTATTGGCAGAACTTGGCCCATACCTATATTCAACTATGCCATCTTGATAAACCCAAACTTGCAGGTTTACGAAATTACCTATCTGGCCACTCTCTACACTTACATTTTTCCATTGTACTTTCAGTATTTTACTTCCTAAATTACCCTCTATCTTATAAGATATCTTAGAAGTATTATCTATTGAATCCAGCTTACGGAGTAATCCGTTAAATACCATTATATCTCCACCTGCGTCTACTGCCTCAACTAAACCGTTTGGAAAAATTAATATAGACTTGGAAACTCCATCCATTGTCCAAGACTCTCCAAACAAGTTGAATTTATTACCATTTAGTTCAGACACTACAAATTCGTTATTTGTGCCAAATATCAATTGTGTTAAAGAAATATCTCCAGCCAAATCTGTATATACACTGTTGCTTGATTTGAACACATAAGAGTTTGTCTTAATTTGCGCATCAGTATTGTTTATTTGGAATAAAACGGTTAATAGTAAAAGAAAAAACCTTTGCATAGCCTATAATTTATTACGAATGTATGCCTATGAGAAACACACAGCCCTTAAATAATATTAAACATTCCTATCAATGCCTAATTTCAATTACATTTTACTTATAAATGTATTTTTCAGTTAAACCACTTGGAATAAAAATTACAGAAACATCAATTGGAGCTATGCGGATACTGTTTTTATATTGTAGTAGTAATAGCGTTCGACAAACAGTTACAAGCATAAGCTCCTTGATACTTACCTTATAGATTCCTGATTATTCTGACGCAATACACATTTCACAGCAACATCATAAAAAAAACTGCCATGGAGGGCAAGGTTATAACCATATCATAGTATATCTACAACTGGTACAGACACAAATACTGCCGTACCGGTTGTAGCCGGTTTAGAATCTACTTCGATTTGCCCTTTTAAAAGTGCTATCCGGCTTTGAATACTGTGCCAACCAAGCCCATTAGAATTATTGAGTACAGCCGTGTCGAATCCTTTACCATTGTCCTCTATCATTAAACCGAGTCCCTGACTGTCTTTAGAGAACTGAATTTGCACCTCAGTTGCATTTGCATATTTTAAGATGTTGTTCAATAGCTCTTGAACAATTCTATATAGGTGAATCTTTATTAACTCTGCAGGTTCATCGTTCAGTTCTTTATCATCTACCATTACCTTTAGCACCCCAGTATTATTAATTGCACCTGCCAACTCTCTTAATGCTTCTTTAAGCCCCATTTTCACCAAGATGGCCGGCATCATGGAGTGAGACATATTTCTTACTTCGTTGCATGACTGATCGAGCAACAACATGGCAGTGTTATATTGCGAAAGCGTTGTGGCATTTTGACCTAAGTCATCTTTCAGCATACTTACATTCAACTTTACTGCAGACAATACCTGTCCAAGACCATCGTGTAATTCCGCCGATATCCGCTTACGTTCCTCTTCCTGTGCATTTACGATAGCATTTATGCGTTTATATTCCGCTTCAGCCCTCAATTGTTCTACCTTTTTATGTCGCTTCAAATAACTGTAAGTATATATAATGATTAATACTGCTGCTACAAAGACAAAAAGCGATATGAACATAAATACCGTCTTTTTGTACTTGATGTCTTTTAATTCATTCTCTTTTTGTAACAGCCTTATCGATGCTTCTTTCTTCTCCGTTTCATATTTGGTTTGCATTTCTGCAATAGCTGTAGAGCTTGCGATGTTGTATATAGAGTCTTTTGTCTTTTCCGCATCCATCATGTATTTCAAAGATTTCTCAAAATCTTTCCTTTGTCTGCTCACTTCTGCTAGGCCTTTGTTTGCTTCTGCTATGTCCTCCTTTTCACCTGTTTCCTGAGATATTGCCAATGCTTTCATGAAGTACATTTCTGCCTTCTCAGGTTCATTCTTATCCAGATACAATGTTCCAAGGTTTATGTATATACCTGATAAAGAGGATTTATTCCCACTCAGTTGTTTATGTTTTAAAGATGCATTAAAGTACTTTTCTGCGTTAGCATAATCCTTCTTTTCCAAATAGATGAAGCCTATGGAATTGTATTGGGACCCTATCAGCAAATCGTCTTTAGAGCCTTTCAGCATTTCTAAAGATTTAGTGTAACACCTTATCGCTTTTACTGTATCATGTAGGTCATGGTATATGTTTCCCAAATTGCCGTAAGACAAAGCTATACCTGGTTTATCATTAAGCTTTTCTTTTATTTTCAGAGAACGCAACTGAAAGTCCAGTGCCATTCTTGGCTTCATAAGTTTTCGATATGCGTTGGCAATGTTATTACAAGCCATTGCAATTCCCTTTTCATCATTATTTGCCTCTTTCAGCTTTAGTGCATCAAGAAAATAACCGACTGCTTTCTCCATATTGCCCAACACCAAATTGGTTCCACCAAGGTTGTTATATGCTTGCGATATCAGGATAGGGTTATTTAACAGCTTTGCATATTCAAGCGAGCTATTGAAGCTTTTTTCAGCATCATGATATTCTCCCTTTGCATAATAATCATTACCCAATTGCTTGTAGCTAAATTCAATGCCACTGTTATTCTTTTGCTCAAGAGATATTTTCAATGCATGGTTTGCATAATGTACGGCACTATCATATTTCTTCAACGTTCTGTATGCAACACCTAATGCATTATATGCATTTGCCAGTTGAATAAAGGCACCATCTTCCTTAAACCCTGCAATAGCTTGTTGAAAATACTCGGCAGATAACGAAGGGTTTACTGCTGTATATTCTTTGGCTACTACGAGTGCTAATTCCGCTTTTGCTTTCCCTTTGGCAGTATTGTATTCCTGTACTACACTGTCAATATTCTTTCCGCTACTCTGTGCCTGCAGATGCACAGTTACCAACTGCAATAATATCAATGTCGAAAATCTCATTTCGAGTCGTATTTTCGCAATCAATATACGCCAATAGCTTTACATTAATCAATCACTTTATATGAAAAGGGGTCTTATCTTTATTGTATCTATACTTCTTTTCAGTTGTCAGTCTGAAGAACAAAAAACTACTGAACAACCAGCTAAAACAAACAAGCTTGACAAACTGAAATGGTGGATTGGCAATTGGCAAATGAAATCTCCAGATGGTGTGGTTATTGAAAGCTGGAATAACCCCTCTGCAAATGAATGGCAGGGATACAGTTATTACATAACACCCAAAGGCGATACAGCAAGCCACGAAACCGTTAGGCTTGTAAACGATAACGACACGCTATTCTACATCCCGAATGTCAGCAATCAGAACAACGGTATGTCTATACAGTTTCGGGAATCATTGCTCACAGACTCATCTATTGTATTTGAGAATGCAACACACGATTTCCCGAAACGTATCGTATATGTAAAAACTTCAGACACCTCCATACATGCTTATATAGACGGTAATGGCAAAACCGTAGATTTTTACTACACCAAAATGCGGTAAACTACTTACGCATTTTACCAATAAAGAAAAGTAAGAGCAATGCACCTACTACTGCCAGAAAAAAGCTTTTGATGTTAAATCCGGTAACATCGCCCCAACCTAGTGCTGTGCCTATCCACCCCCCAATCACTGCTCCGAATATACCTATTACAATTGTTATCAACCAACCACCGGGGTCATCTCCTTTGCGTAGTGCTTTTGCTATTGCGCCTGCTATCAGGCCAAACAATGCCCATGATATGATACCCATAGTTAATAGTTTTAGTGCATATACAAGTTACGAAAAAAGGGCTCTGCAATTGCAAAGCCCTTTTATTATTTAACGCTATTTAACTATTAGTGATGATGGTGGTGTGCTGCATGTGCATCAGGCAGTTTGTAGAACTCTTCTTCGCTAACTTCCTGTTCTGCAATGCTAAACTGCGTTTCAAGGAATGTGAAAAGTTTTTCGAACAACAAACGACGATAAGTTTCATCCATTGTTTTTTCGTCCTTCAGCACTTTCTGCATGTAGCTATCCAACCAAGGAGCATCACCATCTGCACCCATACCAAAATAACCCAGCACTTGTGCTTTGATGTGTTCTTTTACCTCCTCAATGCTTACAGAGATACCGTTTTCAATAATCAGTTTGTCAGATATTAATGTCCAGCGGAGTTGGTGATCAAAACCACCAAATTCGTTTTCTACTTCTGTTTCTGATTTTGGTTTTTCGCCACCCTCTTTCAACCAACGTTTCAGGAACGGAACAGGCAATTCGAAAGCTGTGTTGTGTACCAGCATCTCGTATATTTCATTGTGCAGGCGTTCACGGCTTACACGATCATATTCCTTGCTCAGTTCAGCACGCAGGCGCTCTTTAAAAGCAGCTACATCTTTAATCTCGTCGTTAGGAAATATCTGTGCAAACAGTTCTTCATTCAGTTCACGAGGTTGCAGTTTTGCAACACGCGTCAGGGTGAATTTGTAGTAGTTATTAGCAGCTTCAACGCCTTCTTTCAAAGGGTCTTTCATAAAGCCCGCCAGTTCTTCTGTTGTACAAACATCTGCCGGGCGTATAACGAATGATTCTTCATTCTTTTTACCCATCAACATTTCCTGCAGTTTAGCAGGTAGTTTTTCCAACAGCACTGTATCTTCTACCATTTTAGACTCTGCCGCAACGTTACCGTCAGCATCGCACAGTTCGTATTTAGAGTAGATGATATCGTCTTTAGATGTTACTTCAGGTTGTGTTTCAGCATTGCCATAACGTTTAGTGATGCGCTCTGTTTCGTCATCTACCATTTTATCTGCTACAGCTACTTTGTATTTAGTAAGCGCAGCTTTGTTTTTGATAGCACCAATTTCAAACTCAGGCTTTACACCAACTTCAAAAGCAAAGTCAACATCAATGGGTGCATTCATATCCAGGCTCAATGGTTTTTCATTTGGCATTACCATTGGTTGTGCAAATATTGAAACCTGTTCGTTCTTCAGATATTCTTCCAGCTTAGAGCCTGCAGCACGCAGTACCTCATCGCCAAAGATAGACTGGCCATACATTTTCTTAACCATACCAGAAGGCACATTACCCTTGCGGAAGCCCGGTATGTTGGCAGTCTTTGCATATTGTTTCAAAGACTTTTCAAAAGAAGGCATGTAGTCTTCTTTCGTCAGTTTTACGGTTATCTTGTCGTGCAGCGTACCGATGTTTTCGCGCGTTACCGTAGCCATAGTTTATCTAAGTTTTAAAATGTTTTTAAAAAAAAGCCGATACATTGGTATCGGCTTATCGTTTTTCAGTGCGGGTGGAGGGACTCGAACCCCCAAGCCTCGCAGCACTAGATCCTAAGTCTAGCGTGTCTACCAATTTCACCACACCCGCTAAACGGGTGGCAAAGGTAATTAATTTTACTAATGCTCCAAACAGATTTTCGGATTGTCATGTAAATACCATATCTCGGCCAACTATTGTCATACGGCACTAATTGTCATTATTTTTATATCAAGAAAACAGACCAAGATATGACTACTAAAGAAACCAAAGCCTCCCTTTTGGTGGTTGAAGATGAGGAAAGCTTAAGGGACGCGCTGAAACTGAACCTGGAACTGGAAGGATACGAAGTTACTACTGCCGATAATGGCCCCGCGGTTATTAAAATGGTGAAAAATGAGCACTTTGACCTGATAATACTGGATATAATGCTGCCCGATATGGACGGCATCACGGTTTGCGAAACCATACGCATGCAACACAATGACGTGCCAATCATGTTTCTTTCAGCCCGAAATACAGGTGCTGACCGTGTAGAAGGCCTGAAAAAAGGTGGGGATGACTATATGACCAAGCCTTTTAACCTGGAAGAGTTGCTATTGAGGGTAGATAAATTGATTGTTAAAGACAAAAAAATTAAAACACCTCAGGCTATAGCAGACATATATGAATTTGACGGATGTAAAATAGACTTTGCAGCCCATGAATGTATAGATGTTAATGGCAAACCGCAGGAATTGAGTAAAAAAGAGGCTGCATTATTAAAATTATTAATAGAACACGAGGGGCAGGTAGTATCTCGCGAGCATATTTTGCAGGTAGTTTGGGGGTACAATGTATACCCTACTACACGTACTATAGACAACTTTATTCTCAACTTCCGTAAGTATTTTGAAAAAGACAGCCGCAACCCCAAACACTTCCATTCTGTACGAGGTATAGGATATAAGTTTACAGCATGATTGCACCTTTAAAACTTTTTAGTATTTTCATAGCCAAATTTGTATTAAACGATTGTCATGATGCGTAAATACTTAGTAGGCGCCTTTGTAATGCTGGCTGTTTTTGTGGTAGCATGTAAGAAAGATAAAAACATGGTTAATGCCACAGTGGTGGATACAGGCGATATTGCAAAAGATGGTTGTGGCTTTTTGCTGCAGTTGGAAAGTGACGGTTCGTTACTACGTCCTAAATACATACCTAGTTCATTTCAATACAATGGCTTAAAGGTAAAAGTAAAGTTGAACAGAGATGGTGAGGGTGAAACTTGTAATACTTATCCAACCAAAAAATTTTATGAAGTTGTGGAACTGGTAGATATTAAAAAAGACCTTGAGTAATCAAGGTCTTTTTCTTTATATACTTTTCTAATTCTTATTTCATTTCCTGAAACATTGTGTTCTTTACAAACTCTTCATCATTCAATGTATTCAGGAAAGCTTTCAAATCTTCTTTCTGTTTGTCTGTAAGCGTCATACCACCTGATAGTTTAGTATCCAATGTAGGAGATTGCGTTATACCTGTTGTATAGTGATTCAATACCTGATCTATTGTATTAAATCTACCATCGTGCATATAAGGCCATGTGTACTTTAAATTGCGCAACGATGGCATTTTAAATCTATATACGTCTGCAGCAAACAATGTTATATGTGCTCTACCACTATCATTTACACTGGTTGGCGGTAATCCATTATTACGGAATGAGAAATCTGTAAACAATGGCTCAGTATGACATGTAGCACAGTTCTGTTTGTATATATTATAACCGTCCAGCTCCTGTTGTGTAAATGCACCACCGGCTTCTCCTCGTTTATATTTATCGTACTTGGCATTGCTGGATACTATCATACCCATAAACTGAGCAAACGCTTTTGCTATACGTTGAGAATTCACTATTTCATCACCAAACGCAGCTTTGAACATGCTGCGGTATGTAGCATCTCCTTGTAGTTTGGTAACAACATTCGTCATCGTCTCGTCCATTTCTACAGGATTCTGTATTGGTGCAATGGGCTGATTTTCAATATGATTAATTCCACCATCCCACATAAATGAAGTATGCCAGTTAAGGTTAAAGAGCGGCGGAGAGTTTCTATTACCTACTAAATCATTGATACCATGACTTACAGGATGGTCTATTTGTGCAAACCCCGAAAATTGCTGATGACAACTACCACAAGATATAGTGTTGTCTTTTGACAATCGAGCGTCATAAAACAATTTCCTACCAAGCTCAAAACCAGCTTTACTCAGTTGATTATTACTGTAGTTATAATTAGGAGCGGGCCAACCTTGCGGAATATTAAAAGTTAAGGGCGTTTCAGCCTTCACATCCATATCAGGATCAGGCTTACAAGCCTGTATCATGGCAATTGATGATAAAACAAATACTATACTAATCTTACGTACCATAATTAATCAATGTGGTCTATTGAGAACATATCCGCATAATTATCAGCAATTATTTTTGTACTATTTGCCGACACAACATCTATATCCTTGATTTTTATCGTTGTTGGTGTTTTAAACCACTCTAATGCATCTGCTTTTAAATGTATATTTTTTGACTGCTTGTCTGATAAGGGAATATCTTTACTTAGCGAAACATATCTGATTGCATTACTATTGCCACTATAGCCCCCTAGGTGATATAAAACCATACCTCCGGAACTTGCCGGAGACTTCCCTTCAAGCTTTGCCATAATATATCCTGTGTTCCAATCCCAGAACATTCCCGAATTTGGGTCAAGGTCTCCGGTTTGTGCGCCGGAAACATTGCGGGTACTATCTACACCTATCATAAAACTTATCGTCTTATAATTACCTGGCGGTATATTTTCAATGGTAAATGATTTAGTGGATGAACTGTTTTCTCTTACTAAATGGTAGCTTTCCGGTTCGGTGTAAACAAAGCCATCATCTCGAGTAAGTTTTATATTCGATATAAAATAATTGAACACTGATATCTGTAATGAATCGCCATTATCGTTTTTATACCACTCATCATTCAATTTCAATATTTGAGAACCTGCATAGTTTTCAATGACAATATTTATTTTACCTGTAGGGTTTGTATCAACAATAGTATCAGGCTTTTTAGTACATGCTATTAACTGCACTACTAGCAAAAGCAAAAATCCAAGCTTTTTCATACATACTAAATTACGAAATCTCACCATGTTAAATCGTCATCATTTTTATGACTTTTTTTATAAAATGCTCTGCTCCTTACTTTTTGTAGTTGCCTGTTATATATCAGTTTAGCTATTTCTATTGCCGCCTCCTTATCTATCATCGCAAGGGTTAGTCTTTTTTCAGGAATATCCAACCTGTACATTAATTGAAAAAAAGCATCTGGACCTTTTTCAGCTATTACCCCTACTTGCAAGGCAAGCTTGTCTATTATCTCCTGCTCAGACACAATACCATGCAGGGAAATCCCATATTCTGCTTCCAGCTCCCTGTTTACTATTTCTTGTTCTTTGTCCATCATATAAAAAGCCGCCATGTCTGGCGGCTTATGATTATAATGTTTGCATTGCTTTCAGTACAATATCTTTTACCTCTGAAAGCGGCACACGCTCCTGCAACATTGTATCTCTGTAGCGTATAGTTACTGTCTGATCTTCTTTTGTTTGTCCATCTATCGTTACGCAGAACGGAGTACCTATTGCATCCTGCCTTCTGTAACGCTTACCTATTGAGTCCTTCTCTTCATAAAAGCATTTGAAATACGGACGACAACTATCCATGAGCTCACGTGCTATTTCCGGCATACCATCTTTTTTGGTAAGTGGTAGTACTGCTAGTTTGATTGGTGCTACTACAGCAGGAAACTTCAATACTACACGACTATCTTGCTTGTCTTCTGTACTCAAGTCTTCCTCCTGATATGCTTCACTCAATAACATCATTACAGTACGGTCCAGACCAATAGATGTTTCTATAACATATGGTACATAGTGTTGGTTTATTTCTGTATCGAAATAAGTCAGTTTTTTACCACTATACTCCTGATGGCTTTTCAGGTCAAAGTCTGTACGGCTGTGTACACCTTCCACTTCTTTAAAGCCCATCGGGAAATCATATTCAATATCGCAAGCAGCATCTGCATAATGCGCAAGCTTTACGTGGTCGTGGAAACGGTAACGCTCTGCAGGTATACCGAGACTCAGATGCCATTTCATACGTGCTTCTTTCCAGTATTCGTACCATTCTTTTTGTGTGCCGGGGCGTACAAAGAACTGCATTTCCATTTGCTCGAACTCTCTCATACGGAAAATGAAGCCTCGCGCAACAATTTCATTACGGAAAGCCTTACCTGTTTGTGCTATACCGAATGGTATCTTCATACGGCCTGTTTTTTGCACATTCAGGAAGTTTACAAATATACCCTGTGCAGTTTCCGGGCGTAGATATACTTTATTATCCTCCGGATTATCTGATGCTACGGCACCCATTTCTGTGGAGAACATCAGGTTGAACTGGCGAACATCTGTCCAATTGCAAGTATCACTAACACTGCATTTAATCTTATTCTCTTCTATTAGTGTTTTTAATCCTGCAAAATCATCTGCTTCAAGCAGTTGCTCCATTTTCTTGATAAGAACATCTGCATCTGCTGCAGGCAATGTTTCCGCGTAGCCTTCTATCAAATGATCTACACGGTAGCGTTTTTTGCTATCCTTATTATCAATCATCGGGTCGCTGAAGTTATCAACGTGCCCACTTGCCTTCCATACAGTAGGATGCATAAAAATGGCAGCATCTATACCTACTATATTATCATGCATACGGGTCATACTGTTCCACCAGAAATCCCGAATGTTCTTTTTAAGTTCTACGCCATACTGTCCATAATCATATACTGCGCTCAATCCGTCATAGATTTCGCTGCTCTGAAATACAAATCCGTACTCTTTACAATGTGCTATAATGCTTTGTAGCTTATTATCGTTTGCCATAACGGCGCAAATGTAGCTATTTTCTGCAAGGCTATTTGAGCTAAATGCCCTATCAAATATGTTAAAATGACAATATTAAAAAAAGATTAATAATTATCTTGTTTTTGCTTAAATCTTCTTATATTCGTAAACACTCAATATTTAAAACTACAACTACAATGAAAAAATTATTACTCGCGTCTTTCGCTCTTGCAGCAGTTGGTGCCAATGCACAAACTAAGAAAGTTGTTCTTCATGACTACACTGGTGTTAATTGCCAGTATTGCACAGATGGCACAACAGTTATTGAAGGTATGTTGGCTTCAGACCCCACAACTTTCATCCCTATACAAATACATACCGGCTCGTATACACCGTCTACAAGTCCTCTCAAAACAGCAGAAGGCGATGCATTTAATACCGCAGCACAGCCTTCAGGCTACCCTGCAGGATCTGTTGATTTTGTTAAATATAGTTCGAATACAACTGTAGCAATGGGTAGAGGTTCTTGGAGTGCCGCATACAGCACTCAAAAAGCTAAACCGGCTATTGCATCTGTAGGTATTGCTAACCGTGTAGATAAAGGTAGTGATACTTATGAAGCTGATATTGTTGTTCAATTTACAGCTGCACCTACTGCAGGTGTACCTATTACAGTTAACTTCATGATTATTGAAGATAGCATTAAAGCTGATGGTGCTTTACAGCAAGTTAACTTTTCTGGTGGCCCTAAAGGCGGTAAAAGCCCTCTTACATATGCGGCTGACAAATATGTTCACAACAATGTACTTCGCAAAACATTGGGTACTACTTGGGGCTATTCTGGTGTAGTTCCGGCAACACCAGTTATCGGTACAAAATACACTAAGAAAGTATCTTTCACACTTGATCCTTCTTGGGTTAAGAAAAACTTAAGAGTTGTAGCTTACGTAGCATACAATGGTTCTACAGTTACTACACAAAAAGAAATCATAAATGCTGAAATGCTGAAACTTGCTGGCTTCTTCAAAACTGGTGTTAACGAAGTAAACAATAACAACCTGAGCATCCTCAACGTTTATCCTACACCTGCAAAAGTTGGCGATGTTATCAATGTTGAATACAATACACCTACTACAGAAAAAGTATCAATGAATGTTTACAATCTGGCTGGTCAAAAAGTAGCAACTCCATATTCTAGTGTTGACGTTCAAGGTGCTCACACTATGCAATTCAAAACTGCTCTTTACAATCTGGCTTCTGGTACATACATTCTGGAAGTTGTATCTGAAAGTGGTAGCAGACAAACTCAAAAAATTGTTCTGCAATAATTTTTATTCAGAACTTATAAATAGAAAAGGCTTCCATATGGAAGCCTTTTCTATTTGTCTTATAATTAATTTAAAGTAAATTAATAGCACTGTCCAGCCTTTTACGCAACTCATCTTTACCTATCATTTCAGCAATATGGAAAACACCTGGGCCATACTTACCACCTACAAGCATTATCCGTAGCGGCAACAAAACATCACCTTTTTTAAGCCCGTTAGCAGCCATTACTTCGTTGAAATTAGCCTCAAGTGACTCGTGTGTCCAGTCAGTAACTACATCCAGTCCTGCTATCCAGTTTTCAAAGAATGTTTTCTTCTGCTCGTTCCATTTATCTTTAATAGCTGCCAGCTCAGTTATCTCAGGAGTTTCAAAGAAGAAATGCCCTTGTTCCCAGAAGTCTGGCAATAGCGTACAGCGTTCTTTAATTAGAGCTACCACTTTTTCCAAATATGCATCATACACTGTTACACCATGATCTGTAATATATGGTTTAGCAAGCTGCACCAGCTCTGCATCTGTTTTGCGTTGTATGTATTGATGGTTATACCATTTTGCTTTCTCATAGTCAAACTTAGCACCACCTTTATGCACACGGCCTATTGAGAATTTCTCAATCAATTCATCCATAGAAAATATCTCCTGCTCTGTACCGGCATTCCAACCGAGCATAGCAAGGATATTTATGAATGCCTCGGGAAGGAAACCACGCTCACGGAAGCCCTGCGTCAATTCACCCGTTTTAGGGTCTTTCCAGTTCATAGCAAATACAGGGAAGCCAAGGCGTTCACCATCTCGCTTACTCAGCTTTCCATGCCCGTCAGGTTTCAGGATCAGTGGCAGATGCGCCCATTCAGGCATTTTATCGACCCAACCAAGATTCTTCCATAACAAAATATGTACTGGAGCGCTTGGCAGCCATTCCTCTCCACGGAAGGCATGCGTAATACCCATCAGGTAGTCATCTACAACCACTGCCAGGTGATACGTAGGCATACCATCTGCTTTTAGCAATACTTTATCATCTACAAGATTGGTATCAAAATGCACCTCACCACGTATCATATCAGTAAATACCACCTGCTCATTTTGTGGCATTTTAATGCGTACTACATACGGTGTTCCTGCATCTATCAGCTTTTGTGCTTCTTCCATACCCAATGCTTCAGAATTGCGCATTTGCATACGCACTTTGGCATCGTATTGTGGCGTGGGGTTAGCTTCTGTTTTCAGGTTGGCTCGCATAGCTTCCAACTCTTCGGGCGTATCAAAAGCATAGTATGCATGTCCTGCATCTACCAGTTGCTTGGCATATTGGTAGTAGGATGCTTTGCGCTCACTCTGACGGTAAGGTGCATGTGGGCCACCTTTCAACGGACTTTCATCAGGTTCCAACCCACACCAACTAAGGCAATCGTAGATATATTGCTCTGCACCCTCTACATAGCGTGTCTGGTCTGTGTCTTCTATACGCAACACAAACTCACCACCATGGTGCTTTGCAAACAGATAATTATATAAAACGGTACGCACGCCGCCCAGGTGCAAACCACCTGTAGGACTCGGTGCAAAACGAACACGAACTTTGCTACTCATAAAGCTGCAAAGTTAATGTGATAATCGGGATGATGCACCAATTATTGCCACTTCATGCTATTGGCAAATGCAACAACAGCATTTTTGCTATATGTATAGTCTCCTATGGCAGCTACCCACTTTATTCTGCGTATAGCATTGCTGATAAAAACCCCGTCAGCGTGTTTTAGAACCTCTTGTGTCAATGGCAGTTCTTGCACCTCAGTACGCTCCATGATATACCTTCGCATCACACCACTGATGCAGCCTTCAGACAATGGCGGGGTATATATTATATTGTCTTTTATCCAGAAGATATTAGCTATAGTAGTTTCAATAATATTTCCTGCGCTGTTCAGTATCAGCGCATCATTCCACTTATTTTCTTTGGCTTGCTGTGCAGCCAGTGCATAAACAAGCGCATTGGTGGTTTTGTGGTTGGCGATGCTGTCATTTGCCTTTGCCAAGCCTTCTGCAATACCCATAACAAGCCCTGCTTCATTCAGCTGGTATATATGCTCTTCCAACGGATAGCATTCAATTATGTATTGCGGTTTTCGGCTTTTCCCATCAAACAAACCACCATCGTCTGCATACAGCTGCAAGCGCACCCTGCATAGTTGATCCAGCTTATTTTTTCGTATTGTTTTCAGCACTTCTTCCTCAAGTATAGCAATTGTCAGCAGCTTTGGAAGTTCCAGATGTAGAGCTTTCAAGCCTGCTGTCAACCTTTCCCAATGGTATGAAGCCAAAGCTATCTTACCATCCTTAATAAGCATGGTTTCAAACAGGCCGTAGCCATAGCGGAAAGCCCTGTTATCTGCCGATACCATGGCATTTTCTGCTTCTATTATTTTACCGTTCAGGTTGGTGTAGCGCAAGCGTATAAGATTAGGAGCTAAAGGTCTGAAAACTTGGTGCAATAATGAAATCGGCTTATCGTACTTTTGCACAAACTTTTTGGGTTTATGAAGTTTGAAAAAGGGGTTTCTGTACAGTGGCTGGCCGAATTTACAGGGGCTAAACTGGTGGGTAATGCTACGCAATTAGCAACAGGCATCAACGAGATACACAAAGTAGAATCGGGCGATATTTCTTTCGTTGATTTTGAAAAATACTATAGCAAGTGTCTTAACTCAGCCGCTACCATCATCATCATCAATAAAGAGGTAGAATGTCCTGAAGGGAAAACACTGTTGGTGTGCGATGACCCTTTCAGCGCCTATGTAAAAATCGTTACGCACTTCCGCAGCTTCATATTATCAGACAAAAACATTGCTGATACTGCCATTATTGGCGAGGGCACACACCTGCAGCCGGGTGTTGTTGTCGGCAATCATGTAAAGATTGGTAAGAACTGTCTGATACACGGCAATGTAGTTATCTACGACCATTGTGTGATAGGCGACAATGTTATCATACATGCAAACACGGTAATTGGTGCAGACGCTTTCTACTTCAAACGCCGAAAAGAGCGAGCTGCACAATACGACAAACTGGAAAGCTGTGGGCGTGTGATAATAGAAGACAATGTAGAAATAGGTGCCTGCTGCACAATTGATAAAGGCGTGAGCGGTGATACCATCATTGGCATGGGTACCAAATTCGACAACCACATACACATAGGCCATGGCGCTCTGATAGGTAAAAACTGCCTGTTTGCAGCACAGGTAGGTGTTGGTGGTAAAGCCATTATAGAAGATGAAGTTATACTGTGGGGACAGGTTGGCGTTAGCAAAGACCTGACAATTGGCAAAGGCGCTATTGTCTATGCACAGAGCGGTGTGGCACAAACCATAGAAGGTGGCAAGATTTATTTTGGTAGCCCTGTAGAGGATGCTAAAACAAAAATGAAAGAATTGAATTGGGTGAAGCGTATTCCTGAAATATGGGAGAAGCTAAACGACAAAGCATAAAAATAAAGCCCCAATAATCGGGGCTTTATTTTTTACGTTCTTTCCATTCTTTCTTCAACAGGCCAGTCACCGCAAGGTCGGTAAACATACCGTTCATTATATAGCTGTCGCGTATTATGCCCTCTACTTTGAAGCCCTGCTTCTCGGCAATTACGGCACTGCGTTTATTGCTTGTTACAAAGTGAATTTCCAGTTTATTTAGCCCTACTTTCTCAAACAGGAAATCAATAAATCTTTCAAGGCAGACCGATACAATTCCTCTACCCTCATATTCCTTACTTATCCAATATCCAAGTTGCGCTTTTTGTAGTGTATGGTCCCATTGATGCATACCAATGCCGCCTATTATCTTTCTTTTATGAAAGATGCCCAACGCAAGTGCTTCCTGATTGTTTTGCTGTTGCAGTGAAAGCTGTATAAACTGCTGTGAATGCTCGGGTTTGGTTGTACCATCTACCCATATCAGCCACGGGCGCAGGTGCTGGCGAGACTCTTCTACCGAACGAAACAGTTCGGCAGCGTCTTCCAGCTGATACGAGCGCAGCAGCAAATCATCGTCTATGAGGATAGATACCATAGACTGTGAATATAATAAATTAGTGTTTAAAGTGACGAACGCCTGTCATTACCAGCGCCATGTTATTGTCTTTACAATACTGTATGGTATCATTATCGCGAACAGAACCACCCGGTTGTATCAGCGCCATAATACCTGCCTGATGCGCCATGCGTGCACAGTCATCAAACGGGAAGAATGCGTCTGATGCCAGTACTGCACCATTCAGATCGAAGCCGAATTGTTTGGCTTTTTCCAACGATTGACGCAGTGCATCTATACGACTTGTTTGTCCGCAGCCTTTACCTACCAGCTGCTTGTCTTTTACCAATGCAATGGCATTAGATTTCAGGTGCTTGCAGATGATGTTTGCAAACGCAAGGTCAGCCCTTTCAGCTTCAGTAGTATTGCGTGCGCCCGCTTCTGTCCAGTCTGCATAGTTTGATTTGTCAGCAGCCTGTACCAGTACACCATTCAGGATACGTTTGTATTCTTTTTCAGGATAGAAATTCCCTTTCTGTTGCAGCAGTATGCGGTTCTTTTTGCTCTTCAGCAGTGCTAATGCATCTTCATCAAAAGATGGCGTAATCAGCACTTCAAAAAACAGTTCGTTTATTTTCTGCGCTACCACCATGTTGATTGGCTGGTTAGTAACCAGAACACCACCAAATGCGCTTTCAGGATCGCCTGCCAATGCAGCTTCCCATGCAGTTACCACATCGCTGCGTTCTGCAACACCGCACACATTTGTGTGTTTGATGATTGCAAATGCAGGATTAGTGAATTCAGACATAATCTGACAAGCAGCATCTAGGTCTACCAAGTTGTTATAAGAAAGTTCTTTACCATTCAGTTTTGTAAATAGTGCATCAATATCGCCATAGAAAGCAGCGGCTTGGTGCGGGTTTTCGCCATAGCGCAGTGGCTGCTTGTTAGCTACCGCCAGTTGGAATTCTGCAGCGTCTGTACCTTTTACAAAATAGTCTGCAATGGCAACATCGTAATGCGCACATTCAACAAATGCTGCAGCAGCCATCTTTCTGCGGTCTTCCAATGCAGTTTCCCCATTTTTAGTATTCAGCAATTCCAGCAGTTCGCCATATTGATTACGAGATGCCACGATGCACACATCTTTATGGTTTTTAGCAGCCGCACGTATCAGCGATACACCACCTATGTCTATTTTTTCAATGATTGCTTTCTCGTCAGTAGTACTCTTTACTGTTTCCTCAAACGGATACAGGTCTACAATCACAAGATCCAGCAATGGAATTTCGAATTCCTGTACGTGTTTCTGATCGTCTTCAAAATCGCGACGGGCAAGGATACCACCAAACACTTTCGGGTGCAGTGTTTTTACACGGCCACCTAATATAGACGGGTAGCTTGTTACATCTTCAACCGGAACACAAGGAATACCAAGATTTTCAACAAATGTTTGGGTACCACCTGTAGAATAGATAGTAACACCCAGTTCATTCAGTTTACGAACAATTGGTTCCACGCCATCTTTGTAAAAAACAGATATTAGTGCCGATTTGATGCTGCGATTCATGCAAAAAAAACTTTTAACAGGTACGAAAATGAGCCGCAAAGATAGGCAAAACAGGGCGTAAACTTATAATATAAATGCTCCGTTTCGGGAAACTGCCCAGATATTGATGGTCTTTGTACGGGCATCCGTTACTATTGCCTCTTGTTTGGTACGGGATATATTATTTCCCAATACAATCTGCACAGGGCTGTACATTGCCTGCACCTGCACTATATCTTCTGTGCGTGCAACAAAATTGATAATGACATAATCTATCGGAAGCTTGCTATCGCCACCCTCCATTGCATCCAATACTAATATCTTTTTACCCCTTACTACAAATAGCCTGTCGTTTTTATATCTCCTGTCATCCCATACGTCATAACCGCAATGTGCAGGTTTTAGTACATAGTTTTTCTTGCGTTCATCAATAATGGTATCTGTATTTATCACCGAATGTTTTTTGCCTTCTATCAATTCTATATGGTTTATCTTATTGATATTGTATACCACAAGCTTACTTTGGTTCAAAGCTTTCCATTCATCAAGATTGAAAAGTCCTAGCAATACCACCATTGAGGCTAAGCCAACATAAAGCCCTCGTTTGTTTTTCTGCAATAAGTAATAACCAACACCTGCAATAACCACATACAACAACATAAGCTCCACCCCATCTATCTGCAAAAAATTGAGTGCTCGAGGATTGGCATGCTGCAACCGGTACACCAGATTATTGAACACCGTAACAATCCACTCAATAGCATTTGCCAATAGCGTAGCTATGGGCGTTATTGCACTTAATACAACTAATAACACACCCCCTATCAATGCAAAGCCCATAAACAAATAAGCTACCACATTGGCCACAATAAACTGCAACGGGAATAAATGGAAATAATAAACAACTAATGGCGCTACAAGCAACTCTGCTGCAATACTTGCTGCTACAACCTGCCACAGCGTTCTCAATACAATATTTACAGGCACATACAATTTATATATCGGTCTGTAGAATAGAATGAGCGATAATACCGCTACAAAAGATAACTGAAAACCTATAGCATACAACCACATAGGCTCTGCACACAACAGTATAAACGCAGTAGCAAGGAGATGATTGAGACTATGTGAAGATTTATCGAATGCAAAACCGATACCCAATATAGAAAACATGAGGGCTGCTCTTACTGCACTTGGTGGTGCGCCACTCATCATTACATACACCCATACCAATGGTATGGCAGCTATGTATTTCACCCATTGCCATTTCTTATGTTTTATCCAACCTAGCAGGAAAGTAATGAGCAAAAAGAAGAATGAGATATGCGACCCCGAAATAGCCACAATATGTATAATACCTGTTTCTGAATATGCCTGCCGAAGGTCTGCATCCATATTAGCTTCTTCACCTACCAACATTGCCTGCATCAGACCAAGCACTTGCTCGTCCTTTATATATCGTGCTATTGCAGCGACTGACCAGTTGTGCAAACGTTGAATAAAAGGTAGATTTTCGGGTAATGTTTTTGCAAATAATGCGATTTCATTCGCTGCCAGAAACTGTTGATGGTAAATATTATTTCTGTTGCAGTAAGCCGCATAATCAAATTCAAAAGGATTGCCGCTACGCTTTATCTGTTGCCATTTATCAGGCAACATTATCGTATCTCCCAGATGAATATTTAGCGCATGTTCATCTTTAAACACATACACAAAAGCCTTTCCTTCAGATGCTTTTACCGTACTCCCATCTATCGTGCGCAATACTTCTACTTCCAGCTTCCAAGTCTTTTCTTTTTCTACGGGTGTGTTTACAATCATTGACACAAAAACTTCTGCTTGCTCGTTTGCAAACCAATGCTTGTCGTTCCTGATGTCGTTGAAATAACAGAGCACCCAAGCAGCAGCTATCAATGCAATATGCAGTGAAGCAAAACGCAGGTATTGCACAGATTGTTTAGTAGATTTTGTAAAAGCAAAAACACCAAACAATGCCGCGCTGATAAATGTAATAGCAAGCACTGCACTTAAATCAAAACCGGAAAAATATCTGTAACCCAGAATACCTACAACCAATGGCAACACCAAACGCAGGAACGGAACACGCTCCCAGATGTACGCTTCATGTGTGGGCCATTTCTTCATATTGTACTACGGGACTGCTACACCAGCTTGCAATGCAGTCAACCTGTTGCGCGCTATCTGCACAAAAGTACTGCCACCATATTCCATTATCAGCATTTCATAATACTTCTTCGCCTCGTCCGGCTTGTTCATGTAACGCTCATAGATATCTGCCATCCTAAACACAGCATCATCACCTAGCACATCTTTACCATGCTTTGCATGTATGGTTACCAAATACTCAATCGCTTTTTCGTATTCACGATGCTTTTGTGCAAGCTTCGCTTTTTGCAGCAGTATATCATCATACAACGGGTGCTGCGGATAATTGGTTACAATGCTATCCAGCAATACATCTGCTTCTTTGTCTTTGTTCTGAAACAACAGCAGGTCTGCATACGCAAATCGCTTCAGTGGCGTAAAATTGCTATCCTCGGTTATGTTTTCTGTTATCAGTATAGAGAGATATAGCGCATCATTTGCAATCAGTTCCGCCGTAGATGCTTTAAGTACTGTCAACTGACCTTGTGCCCATTCAAAATCACCACGATAATATGCCAGCTTCGCATTTCTGAAACGAGCCTCTTCACCCAACACATCTTCCCTGAATGCTTTATCCACCTGACTGTACAACAATGAAGATTCCCAAACATCACCATCCAATATCATATAGTCTCCAAGTTGCAGCTTGCATTGCCCGTTCAGCATTTTAGTAAGCCCCGGTTGCTCCAGTGCTTTTTTGAGTATTGCAATACCTGCTTTAGGATTGTTATTGTACTGTGCCTGTAGTTTAGCATAATCGCAAACTATATCGTTTGCATAAAACTGCGGCGATTGCGTAAAGAAGGCATCATATTGTTTTAATAGTGCTTCTACATCCAGCTTCGTAAAATTTACATTCTTCTGCAATGCAGCAAATTGTGCCGTCAGCCTTTCGCTTGCTGCAATAGTATAGTACGGGATATCATTACCAAGACTTATAATCTCGTCATATGCTTTTACCGCTATATCATACTTTTCTTCTTTTACAGCATAGCGCGCAAAACCAAGCATTCTGCCACCTTGTTCCTTCAGCCTTGTATCCAATGCCACAACCTGCATTAGTGCACCGTCCCAGTCGTCTTTTTGTGTGTATAGCCACGTTAGTAAATCTGTGAAGAAAGGATTATCAGGTTGTTCATTTATTTTTTTGATGAGTGCTTTCTGACCTGCTTGCAGTTTCTTCGGGTCGTTGCCCAATATTTCCAGCAGCCCTGCTTTTGTATCTTCCGCACCATTCATCATAAATGCCTGCCCGCCATCCAGCATTACAGCAATAGCTTTCTCCGTCTCACCTTTCTTAGCATATAACCTTGAAAGCGGACCAGTGTATAGATACTTCACCTGAAACTGCTCTCTTACACGTTCATATGCTTTAATAGCATAGTCGTCGTTACCTATTTCAAGAAATTTATTTGCTACCTGCCTTGTCCAGCTATCATCACCATTCAATCTTGCTATTGCCTCTTCGTATTGTTCTGTTGCTTTCTTGTCTTTACCTGCCTCCTGCAAAACCCTACCTGCATCTACAAACGGCATTGGCCAGTTGGGCTTGCCTTGCTTTTGTATATCTACAATCTTTTCGGCTTCTTTATAGTTTTTGGTTTGCAGCAGCAATTCCAGATACTCTGTATATACGTCATTATCTGCAGGGTTTTGCCCATACATTTTCTTGTACACCTCTGCAGCTTTATCGTACTCTTTCATTTCGGTAAATGCACGTGCCTGCGTCAAGGGGTCTGACTGTGCAAGAAGCACATTCACCATCAACAACAATGCTATTACCGAAGCTATCCTTTTAACCATTCTGTATTACTCGCTCTTATCCTTGTTAAACTGTTCACCATTCCACACATACACCAGCCATTTACCCGTTACGTTTTTACTTTCTACAACAGGCACCAGTAGCTTTCCTTTTTCAAGATGTATGGTGTAGCGCTCTTTCATTTTTTTAAAATCATAGTTAGATGCATGGTCGTACGAATATTTGATGATGGCAGAACCAAACACCGAGGCATCTTTCAAGCCATCTTTTATACTAAGTGCCTGCACACCTTTTGTAACTCCTTGCTCTACACTTTGTGCGGTAAAGAAAGGCAAATAATATTTAGCCCCGCCATTACCTGTTATTGCTGCTATCTCTGTATACATATAGCCTGTTGGTGTAGATTCTATTATATTCTCAGCCACTTCATTTATAACTGCTGTTTGCAATGCACCACCCGTTTCAAACACAGCTATTGCATTGTAATAGTGTGTGGGTAAGCCAGCCTGTATATCCCAACAATAGATACGTAGTTTTTTATCTTCAGATGTTACGTATTTCAAATCACTGTTTTCTGAAAGCTTAATATCCGCTTTCAGCAATTCTGCTTTACGTTTTCCTTCACTCAATAAATATTGAAGCAATTGCTTATTCGCATTTTTCACTGAATCGTCCTGATTTACCTCTCCCGGAAAACTTGTGTCTTCTGCCGAATATTCATAGCGCCAGTATTGTATATGTTGCAGATGTGCATTCAGTTCCTTCTCTGCATTTTGTGCATACAAAGGGCCTGCCATCAGTAGTGCGATATATAGGATGATTGCTCTCAAGTTTATTAAGGTTTAGTTTCTCAGTGGCTTGCCTGTTTGCAATATGCTTTGCAGGCGTTCCAGTGTTTTACGTTGTCCGCACAGGCTCAGGAATGCTTCACGTTCCAGATCCAGCAAGTATTGCTCACTCACCATAGTAGGCGCACTCAGGTCTCCGCCACACATTACATGTGCCAGTTTCTCTGCAATGAACTTATCGTAATCGCTGATGTAGTTACCCCTCCACATACCATGTATACCTGCCAGCAAAGGACCGAGTCCGCTACGGCCTTGCACTTTTATGTCTTTGCGCATTACAGGTTGTGTATAGCCTTGCTCATGCAGCATCAACACTTTGCGTTTTGCATCAGCAATCCGTCTGTCGGGGTTGATGGATATCGCATCTGTACCTTTTCGCAGTATCGAAAGCTCATAAGCTTCATGTGCAGAAGTAGATACTTTTGCCGTGCCTATATTGATGAATAACTGTTGCAGATAGTTCAGTTCAATATCTTCTTTGATGTTCCTGTCACTTGCACGTACTACCATTTCTTTTGTACCACCGCCACCAGGTATCAACCCCACACCCAATTCTACAAGCCCTATATAACTCTCCGCAGCAGCCTGTACTGAATCTGCATGTAGACACATTTCGCAGCCGCCACCCAGTGTCATACCATGTGGTGCAACCACTACCGGCACGCTGCTGTAGCGCAGGCGCATCGTTGTGTTCTGGAACTGGCGCACCGCCATATCCAACTCATCATATTCCTGCTCTGCGGCAAACATAAATATCAAGCCTACATTGGCACCAGCACTGAAGTTGGCACCACCGTTTGCAATTACAAGTCCATTGAATTTATCTTCTGCTATGGCTACAGATTTCTGCACTGCATCCAACACTTCGCCACCGATGCTGTTCATTTTGGTATTCCACCTCAATGCCACTACACCATCGCCAATATCATAGAGTTTGCAGGCACTGTTCTTCCACACCACTTTTTCATCCATATGCTCCAGCAGTATGAATGTACCTTCTCCCGGTATTACCTTATATGTTTTTGTACTTACATCGTAATACTTACGCTGCCCGTTTTCTGTTTTGTAAAATGTGGTATTGCCATCAGCCAGCATGTCATTTACCCATGCAGCAGGTTGTATGCCTGCGGTCTTCATCTGCTCGGCTACTTTTGCTACACCCAATACATCCCAACTTTCAAATGCACCTATCTCCCAACCAAAGCCCGCTTTCAGTGCATCATCTATTTTGTATAGTTCGTCTGCTATTTCAGGTATGCGATTGCTTGCATAAGCAAACAACATATGATGAAACAACCTGTAAAACTCACCTGCTTTATCCTGCCCTGCATATAGTGCTTTCAATCGCTGTGCAAGGCCATCTATTGGCTTGGCAGTTTCCAGTGTGGCAAATTTCGTTTTCACTTTTGGGCCATACTCCATTGTTTTCAGGTTCAGCGTCAGTATGTTCGATTTGCCACCTTCACCTTTTACTTTCTTATAAAAGCCCTGTCCTGTTTTATCACCCAGCCATTTGTTCTCTACCATTTTTTCGAGAAAAGCAGGCAGTATGAAAATATCTTTCGCTTCGTCGTTAGGCACATTCTGCGGCAGTGCTTTTGCAACGTGCACTAATGTATCCAGCCCCACTACATCGCCTGTACGGAACGTGGCAGACTTTGGCCTTCCCATTACGGTACCTGTTAGTGTGTCAATTTCATCTACAGACATATCCAGTTGCTGCATGGCATGAAACACAGCCATAAAGCCAAACACACCTACACGGTTAGCAATGAATGCAGGTGTGTCTTTACACAATACGGTTGTTTTGCCAAGATGCTTGTCGCCATACAACATCAGGAAGTCTATCACATCCTGCTTAGTATCAGGTGCAGGTATTATTTCCAGCAGGCGCAGATAACGTGGCGGGTTGAAGAAGTGTGTACCGCAGAAGTGCTTGCGAAAATCATCACTCCTGCCCTCACTCATCATGTGTATCGGTATGCCCGATGTATTGGTGGTAATGAGCGTACCCTGTTTGCGGTGCTGCTCTATTTTTTCAAATACTTTTTGTTTAATGTCTAAGCGTTCTATCACTGCTTCTATTATCCAGTCGCAATCAGCCAGTTTGCTGATGTCGTCATCCAGATTACCTATCTGTATATTATTAGCTACCTCTTTTGTGTACACAGCACTTGGCTTGCCCTTCAACGTGGCTTGCAGTGCATCGTTTACAATGCGATTGCGTACCTGCTTGCTCTCCCGTGTCCATCCCTTTGCCTGTTCTGCTGCATTCAGTTCAAACGGTACAATATCCAGCAACAATACCTGCACACCGATACCTGCAAAATGGCAGGCAATGCGGCTGCCCATAACACCACTACCTACTACCGCTACCTTACGAATAGCCCTGTTCATATTCCGTGCTTATTTAGATACACAATTTAACCAAAAAACACGGCATCGCTGATGACTTCTGTAAATCTTAACAATATGGCTAATATCACCTTCGTCATGGTGTTATTGCAAACCCTTTCCGTACCTCACTGATAGGTACAAACTCTTTAATATATATTTTATCTATTACAATTACTTCTTGTAAATCAAGGTTTCCGTAATCATTATCAACACCAATTACAGCAGTTGGTTTACCACTTTTTAGTACATTATCTATTTCTGAAAACATTTCAGGAATTCTACCGACAGGAGCTATATCTCTACAAAGTATTTTACCCTTCGAATAAAAGTTCATCTGCCATGCCAAGTACATATGCAGACTGTAAACGTGTTTTATTTGCCGCTTTTGCAGATAGGCAGATGCTTGCAGGATGCTTTTCTCTGTCACTAGTGTAAACTTCAATTGCCTGAATGTAAACAGAGAACCTATGCCAATTGGTAGCAGTACAACAATTGATAGCAGATAGCGCTTTTTGCTACCCCAGACCAATTGCATCAGTAACAATACCGCTACTGTCACCGGCAGCATGAACCTGTAGTTGGGGAAAGGCGTTACGATGGTCACAAATAATGAAATGAATATCGACGCTACAAGGATGATTACGTGAACGTCTTTAAACCCACCCTTTACCGTCCTCACTACAGCCAATATGATAGTTGCAGACAGCAGCAGCAAAAAGCCGATGGCAAATAGCTTTTGCCACCAAGTAGGTTGCAGTTCGGTATAATAGCTATGAAAACCGTGCAGCGATACATATAGGAAAGAGGGTATCCTTGCCATGTTTTGCCACCAGTCTCCTATTGGCAAGTTCGGGTCGGGTTTGTGAAACTCGTACAGCGACTGCTTATGTATAGCCAATAGAACCAACGGTAATGCTATGGCTACAACTACACTCAATAGCCTTGCAACAGAAAAATCTTTTACCAACCTGTATAACAGCAGCATGGCAGGCAATGGCACCCATAGTGGCATACTTTCATAAAGTAACGCCATCAACAATCCCATTAAAAGATAGTGTTGTGGCTTTAGTTTTCTTTCGTCATCCAACAACCAATATACAAGTATTGCAGACAGGGTAAATGCAGTCTGGTACCCACCCCGTGCCTTCATAGACCATTCCGTCCATGCAGGACAAATTATCAGCAATAGGGTGAGTAGTAATGGTAGTGTACCATCTGTTTTGTTGAACCTCAAAAGTGCTTTATAGGTAAATACACCCCCCGTTGTCCAGAGGCTGAGCATTGCCAGCTTTACGGCAAGCCCCGTCATACCCATCACAGCATAGAACGGCAGAATACATAATTCCTCTATCAAGGAAAAACCATAACGTTGCCCGTAGAAATACAAAGGAAGCTCTTGCCTGTCATACAAATGCTTCGCCATCAGGCCTACAACACTCTCGTCACCGTCCAGCAACATATTCGGAGACGTCAACATCGGGATGCGTGACACAAAGCACAACGCTATAATCAACCAAATAGTATTGCCTTTGTATCTCTGTATTGAATGCATCAATCGTTATTCGCAGAATTCAAAGATAGCTTTCTTACCTGCCAACGACAACACCTGGATTACTATACTACACTATTTTACATCAAACTCTTTTGCCACTATCTCTGCGGGCATATTTTCCACTACATAGAAATCGCTGAATTTTTGTGTGTTATCCCAAGCAGTGTCGCTTCCGTCATTATACTTAACCACTGCTACTCTGTCACCCCGCTTCAGCGCATTATCAACACTATCAGACGCTGCCTGATCTCTTGCCGGTTGGTAAGGCATCCTTGCAAAAATGCTGTTCCCTGAATAAAACATTAACTCGAGTGGCACCATACAGTCTGCAGTATATACGTATTTGATTTGTTCTTTTTTCAGATAGTTCACTATTCCTTTCACGCTTCCTTTCCTGCCCACAGACATATCAGAGAAACCATAAAAACAAACTGTAGATACTCCCTCCATTAAAAGGAAGATGTATATAGCAGTCGTATGCCACTTTCGTTTTCCCAGATTATTAATAATTATTGCAAGTGGCACTACAACATAACCTGAAACAGGCAATAAATATCGTCCTTCAGGTCCTTCTGTAAATATTGAATATACCATCACCAACGGGGCAAATACGATAGTTGCAGTCAACATTGTTTTAAGCTTATCTGCAGATGCACAGTGTAGTATCCCGTATATCAACACAGCAAAAAACAAAGCACACCCTGCAATAGCAATAAAAGCATTGAAAAAATTCGGGTTCTCGTGTGTCGCAAAGAAATAATTGCCGTGCAGCGATCCATACAGGTACTTAGGGAAACGTTCGAACCTGAATAAAGTCATACGAATACTTTCAGGTATAGATATCGGCATTATATGCGTTTCAGGAATATCTTGCTTATAGTACCAAAGCAACACACATATACAAGCAGCTAAGACCAATGTCGGTGCGCTCCATATCAATTTCTTTTTATCATAGAGCATATATATCCATACTGGCAAAACACCCACTAACCATAAGCGCTGGCTTTCGTACACCAATGCTATCAATATACCAATCAACAGGTGAAACCACCATCTTTGATAATATGATTTACAAATGAGTAAGTATAGAATGAGGTTTGAAAGCATGTATGAGGTAACCGGACCACCCCATGCTTTCATTGATTGCAACATCCATGCAGGGAACAAAATAAAGCCTGCAATCATCAGCATAGATGGATAAAGCTTATAGTCCATCAGCTTGTACAGCACCTTATACAACAAAACTGTCCCTGTAGTCCAAACACTGAGAATACCTAGTTTTACAGCTACTGTCGTATATCCAAACAACAGATAGAACGGTAATATGCTTGCACATTCAAACAATGAAAAACCATATCGCTGTCCCCAGAAAAAAAGTGGAATTTCCCTACCTGCGTACATCTCTTTCGCCATGATGGCTACCACGCATTCATCACCGTCACAATACAACTCAGGACTTATTAATTGTGGTAACCTTGATAGCAGGCACAAAGCTACTATTACAAAAACAGGGTTCTTTCTGATAAATTCGGTAGTACGCATAGGAGGAGGTTACGAATACAGGTACGGTAAAAATAATAACAGAATATTATAAAGCTCTATAACGACCTTCATTATCTGTTGGCATTCAAACACTTGTCAATTTAAAAACAATGAAAGTCCTTGGTTTATTGTGTCTTATCAGTGTCATAATTTTTGCACCAGGCTGCGATACATACAGCACAGCATTGCAACAAAACATCGACAGCATTGTAGTCCTGAAATCGGAACGCAGGCTGCTGGTGTATAACAATGGCCGTTTACTGAAAACCTACAAGGTTGCACTTGGCGAATCTCCGGTAGGACAAAAGCATTTTGAAGGTGACATGAAAACACCCGAAGGGCTGTACTCTATCTATGATAAAAATCCGAACAGCGACTACCACAAAAACCTCGGTATCTCTTACCCCAATGCAGCCGACAGAGCATTTGCTACTAAAAATGGTAAATCTCCCGGTGGCAGTGTAAAAATACATGGGCTGAAAAACGGCAAAGGATATATTGGTGACGCACACCGCCTTACAGACTGGACACATGGCTGCATTGCCGTAACAGACGAGGAGGTAGATGAAATATACAGCCATACGCCCGTAGGCACACCCATCAATATATTGCCATGAACTTAATACTTACTACTTACCACTTACAACTAAGTTGCTATCTTTGCACCCTATGCAATCCTTACAGGAACTAATTAAACAACACGAACAGGAAATAACTGCCTTCAACCCGGCAGATGCTACGGAGCTGGAAAACTACCGTATCAAGTTTCTTGGCACTAAGGGTATCGTAAAGTCCATCTTCGGAGAGATGAAAAACGTACCTGTAGAACAAAAGAAAGAAGCAGGCCAGTTGCTCAATACATTCAAGCAGCTTGCCGAAGCTAAATATGAGGAGTTTGCGCACCTGCAATCGGGCATAGGCAAGAAAGACGATGGCATGGACATTACCCTGCCAGGCACACAATTGCCATTGGGTACACGCCACCCGCTGCGCATGGTAGAAAACGAAATCGTTTCCATATTCGAGAAGATAGGTTTCAGCGTGGCTACAGGCCCTGAAATAGAGGACGACTGGCACAACTTTACCTCGCTCAATATGCCGGAACACCATACAGCACGCGATATGCAGGACACCTTCTACGTTTCGCAAAAGCCTGATTGGGTGTTGCGCACACATACATCTTCTGTGCAGGCGCGTATTATGGAGCAGGGCAACCTGCCGGTGCGTGTTATCTGCCCCGGACGTGTATACAGAAACGAAACAATATCTGCCCGTGCACACTGTTTCTTCCACCAGTGCGAGGGTTTGTATATAGATAAAAACGTATCGTTTGCAGACCTGAAGCAAACACTCTACTATTTCGTAACAGAGATGTTTGGTGCAGATACTAAAGTGCGTTTCCGCCCGTCTTACTTCCCCTTCACAGAACCGAGTGCAGAAATGGATATCTCTTGTACCGTATGTGGTGGCAGTGGTTGCAGCCTTTGCAAGCACACAGGCTGGGTAGAGATACTGGGTTGTGGTATGGTGCATCCTAATATGTTGCGCAACTTTGGTATAGACCCCGAAGTGTATACAGGCTTTGCATTTGGTATGGGTGTAGAACGCATCACACAAATCAAGTATCAGGTAAACGACCTGCGTTTGTATTCACAAAACGACCTCCGATTCCTCAAACAGTTTCAATCGATATAACTACAGAAGCCAAAATTCATTCTCTTCAACAGTATGGGTTTTGGCTTCTTAACTTAGTGTTTTGACGCCTTCTTCTGATATCATATTGGTTACCGGTGCCAGTGGCTTTCTAGGCAGCCATCTGGTGCAATTATTGTCTGCACAGGGGCATACCGTGCGTGCATTGTACAATAGCAACCAACCATCGGCAGCTATAGCGGCATTACCCAATGTTAGCTGGCAACGCTACGACCTGCTGGATATCTACGATGTAGAAGAAGCCATGCAAGGTGTGCGCGATGTATATCACTGCGCAGCCATTGTTTCCTTTCACCCGAAAGATAAGGAGCGTATGCTGCACTTCAATGTAGAAAGCACTGTCAATATTGTCAATCAGGCTATAGAGCAGGGCATCCGCAAGCTGGCATTTATCAGTTCCATCGCATCGCTGGGGCGTAGTGAGGAAGCAAAAGAGATAACAGAAGAAGAACAGTGGGAAGAAAGCAAATACAATTCGGTGTACTCGCAAAGCAAGCACAGTGCCGAGCTGGAAGTATGGCGCGCCCATGCAGAAGGTATTGATACCGTGATAGTTAACCCCGGCATTATACTGGGCGAGGGTACTAATTGGGACGATGGCTCTGCCAGGCTGATGAAAGTAGCCTACAAAGAGTTTCCCTTTTATACACAGGGCATCAACGGTTGGGTAGATGTAAAGGATGTAGCAGCTGTTACTTATCAGCTGATGCAATCAGACGTTAGCGGAGAGCGCTTTATACTCTGTGAGGGCAATCGCAGCTACAAAGAGATTTTTACCCTGATGGCAGAAGCGCTGGGCAAAAAGCCACCACGCATCAAAGCCAGCCAATGGATGACAGAGCTGGTATGGCGCTGGGAAATGTTGAAGCATACCATCACAGGAAAGCCCATAACTATAACAAAAGAAACAGCACGCACCGCACAAAAGCAGAATTTCTATAATAACACCAAGCTATTCAGCTCCTTACAGGGTTTCCAATACACCCCCATCAAGGCTACGATAGCCCGTATGGCAAAGGCCTTTATGTCACAGAATCCTTAAAAAAAGCCACATTTATTGGTTTTTTATACAAAACATTTGTAAACTTGCATATAAGGACATTCGTTCCATTCTTTAGTTATTCAGTAACCTGAATCTTTTCCCATTTCTTTATTACTCCGATTAGTTTTTGTGATTAGCGGACGAACTGAAATTAAAAAAGGGATTGCTTTTAGAATTAGTGGACAAATTGAGAACACAAAACCACATTGAAGATATTATAGCATGCAGTACGACATTGCACATCTGAACGATATGCTCGTTCCGGAGTTGGTGGACATAGCAGAAAGGATGAAAATCAATAATCCGCGTTCATTAGACAAACAAACTTTAATAGATACCATATTGAACCAACAATCTCAGCAACAGGCAGATGGTGGCGATGAAAAGAAACGCCGCACACGCAAGCCAAAGGCAGAAGCTACCCCCGCACCTGCCCCACAGGAACCGGCACCAGCTGCCGAAGAAGCAAACACAGGCGATGATAAGAAACGCCGCACACGCAAGCCACGTGTAGCTGCCGAAGAAGCAACACCTGCACCTGAGGCAAGTAACAATACAGAAGAAGCTACTGCTGCCCAAGAAGAAACGGCTACAGACTCAGGCATTACAATGCCCGATACCAATGAGGCAGAAATACAACCACCGCAAGAGCCGGTAAGCACACCTGCTGAAGGCCGACCGCATCAGCAACATCCGCATCAGCACAACAGACACCAACAACACCGCCGCGAGGCCCCGCAGTCCAACTTCAATGTAGAGTTTGATGGTGTGGTATTCAGCGAAGGTGTGCTGGAAATGATGCCCGATGGTTATGGCTTCCTGCGCAGCAGCGATTACAACTACCTTTCATCTCCCGATGATGTGTATGTATCACCATCGCAAATAAAACTTTTTGGTCTAAAGACAGGTGATACCGTACGTGGTACAGTGCGCCCGCCGAAAGAAGGCGAAAAATACTTTGCCCTGCTGAAGGTAGAAACCATCAACGGTAAACTGCCCGACGAAATACGCGACCGCGTTCCGTTCGATTATCTTACGCCACTCTTCCCGTTCGAGAAGCTGAACCTTTTCTCTACAGGCACCAACTACGGTACCCGCATTATGGACCTCTTTACCCCGATAGGTAAGGGACAGCGCGGCCTGATAGTGGCACAGCCTAAAACGGGTAAAACCATGTTGCTGAAGGAAGTGGCGAATGCTATTGCAGCCAACCACCCTGAATGCTACCTGATGATAGTACTGGTGGATGAACGCCCGGAAGAGGTAACAGATATGCAACGCAGCGTACGTGCCGAAGTGATAGCTTCTACCTTCGACGAACCTGCTGATAAACACGTAAAAGTTTCTACCATTGCCCTGCAAAAAGCGAAGCGACTGGTAGAGGTAGGCCACGATGTGGTTATCCTGCTCGACTCTATAACACGCCTGGCACGTGCACACAATACCGTAGCACCTGCAAGTGGTAAAGTACTGAGTGGTGGTGTGGAAGCAAACGCCATGCAGAAACCAAAACAATTCTTTGGTGCGGCTCGTAAAATAGAAAACGGTGGTTCACTAACCATCCTTGCTACCGCGCTGATAGATACAGGCTCTAAGATGGATGAGGTAATTTTTGAAGAATTTAAGGGTACGGGTAATATGGAACTGCAACTGGACCGCAAACTGGCCAACAAGCGCATCTTCCCTGCAATCGATATCACATCATCATCTACCCGCCGCGACGATTTGCTGCTGGAAAAAGATGTGCTGAACAAAATGTGGATTCTCCGTAATCATATTGCAGACATGAACACAGACGAGGCGATGAACTTCCTGATGAAGCAAATGAAAGGTACCCGCAACAACGAAGAGTTTTTGGCCATTATGGGTAAATAAACAAACAGACTACTAATAAAGAAACGCCTCACAATTGTGGGGCGTTTTTATTTTGTGTGGAGAATCCCTTAGCTGCTGTGGTCTGCCACTATGCGCCACTGTCCTTTTATTTTTCTGAATAGCAGGGTAAAGGAACCCGATACATCACCCGCATTGCGTGCCAGTGCCCATTTGCCCAGTACATAATAGTATTCGGCACTCAGCTGACGCACCTGTAGTATATCAAAATGCAGCTGCCCCATCTTGTCTGTGTTGTTGTAAGACTGCTTGTAGCGTTGCAGTGTGGCATCGTAGCCATAGGTAGGGCCGTTCTTGCCCACAAACACCAGGCTGTCGCTATGCCAGTAGCCCGTCATATACTGCTCTATACTGCCGCTGTTCCATGCCTTCATCTGCATATCCAGCACTTGCAGTATCTGTTCCTTATCTGTTTGTGCATAGGTGGTAGCGGCTGTGCACAGCAGCCATAGCAGCAGTAGTTTTTTCATAGGGTATGAAAGTACTGAAAATAAAAAAGGTAACTGATAGGGGCAGTTACCAAATTAAGATTTACAGGGGCCGGAGTTTCGGCTTTTGGGTTTATCAGGTACACCGTTTTTCGGGGTTATAGGTCAATCTGTATAGATTGTTTGGGTTATTAGGTACTGTAAAGTACGGTTGAAAAAAACACGCTACCAACAGGCATTAAACGAGTGGTAGGTTTGGTTATACGAATGGTAGGTATGGTACTACCAATGAAAAAAGCCCCGTCTTACGACGAGGCTAATTATTTACTAAGAGTTAAAATTATTGATTAGTGTGCTTCTTCACCCGGTTTTAACGGTGTTGTCTGAGAGATGAAGTCGTTGCCGTTACCATCATCTTTGTAATCGTATGGCCAACGGTGTACTTCAGGAATATCACCTTCCCAGTTACCATGACCGGGGTTGATTGGTGTAGTCCACTCAAGGCTTGGAGAACCCCATGGATTTTGTGTTGTCATTTTGCGACCACGGAAGATGCTCACAAAGAAGTTTACGACAAATATCAGCTGTGCAAAGAATACAAGTACTACTGCAATACTGATAAAGCTGTTCAGACTTTCAAATTGCTTGAATGATTCCCATGCACTGTAGTCGTAGTAACGACGTGGCATACCAGCAATACCTTCGTAGTGCATAGGCCAGAAGATAAGGTAAGCACCTGCCAGTGTTATGAAGAAGTGGATATAACCCAGTGTATTGTTCATGAAACGGCCGAACATTTTAGGGAACCAGTGGTAGATACCCGCAAACATACCGAAGAACGCAGACACACCCATTACTATGTGGAAGTGAGCGATAACGAAGTACGTATCGTGCAGGTGAATATCCAGTGCAGAGTTACCCAAGAACAGACCTGTAAGACCACCAGAGATGAACAGCGATACGAAACCTATCGCAAACATCATTGGTACAGTGAAACGGATATTACCTTTCCAAATAGTCGTCAGCCAGTTAAATACTTTTACCGCAGAAGGTACCGCAATCAACAGTGTCAGCAATACGAAGATAGAACCCAGGAACGGACTCATACCCGTAACGAACATGTGGTGCGCCCATACAACGAATGCCAGTACAGTGATACCTATCATAGAGATAATCATCGCGCTGTAACCGAAGATTGGTTTGCGGCTGTGGTTAGACAGTACTTCTGAAGCCATACCCATACCCGGCAACATGATGATATATACCTCTGGGTGACCAAGGAACCAGAACAAGTGTTGATACAGGATAGCAGAACCACCTACGTGCGGCAGCGCTTTACCACCTATAAATATTTCAGACAGATAGAAGCTGGTACCGAAGTTGCGGTCGAATATCAGCAGTACGAAACCTGAGAACAATACAGGGAAAGAAAGTACACCCAGTATAGCGGTGAACAACAACGCCCATATAGTCAGCGGCATGCGTGTCATTGTCATACCTTTCGTACGCATGTTTAGGATAGTAGAGATGTAGTTAAGACCACCCAGCAGTGAAGACACAACGAATAGTGCCATGCTCACCAGCCAAAGATCCATACCTAAACCTGAACCAAGAGATGCTTCTTTCAGCGCACTCAGCGGAGGATATGTTGTCCAACCACCTGATGCAGGACCTGTTTGTATAAATAATGAAACAAACATTATGATACTAGACAGGAAGAAGAACCAGTAAGAAAGCATATTCATGAACGGTGAAGCCATATCGCGTGCACCTATTTGCAGAGGAATAAGCAGATTCGCGAATGTACCGCTCAAGCCGGCAGTCAATACAAAGAATACAAGTATTGTACCGTGCATTGTTACCAATGCATAGTAGAATTCAGGATTAAGTTTACCACCTTTTGCCCATTCACCCAGGAATTTCTCCATGATTGGGAATGTTTCGTTAGGGAAACCTAACTGCAAACGGAAGAATACAGACATCAGGGCACCTATTACAGCCCATATAATACCTGTGATAAGAAACTGTTTGGCAATTACCTTGTGGTCTTGGCTGAAGATATACTTCGTAATGAAGTGCTGTTCATGGTGTTCATGACCATGATGCCCGCCATGCGCATCGTGTGTGTGCGCTACATTAGTTCCTTGAATTATAACGTCGCTCATTTTTTGCACTTTTATTATGTTCTGTACGCTACAGAACGATTACTTCATCGTTATTGCTTTTACACTATCAGTTTTCTGTTCAGGTGCCGCAGTACCTTCTGCTGCCGGCGCATTGTTGGCAGCATAATATGTTTGCTGCTTAGCCATCCATGCATCGTATTCTTCCTGTGTTTCTACAATCACAGTACCACGCATAGAGTAGTGACCTTTACCACACATCTGATCACAAGAGATTTCATAAACGAAATCTTTGTTACCTGTGATTTCTTTCATTTTAGCTGATGTGATGGTAGGCGTAAACCACAACGTAGTTACTATACCGGGTACAGCATCCATTTTCATACGGAAGTGAGGCAGCCCCACATCGTGGATAACGTCTCTTGAACCTATCAGAATGCTTACAGGTTTATTAACTACAAGGTGCAGTTCACCATTCTGAGCAATGATGTCGTCTTTATTGTCTTTATCATCCCAATCAAGACCCAACACATTGGTTGCATCATTGATTTTTCTGAAATCTCTTTTACCAAGTACACCATCCTTACCGGGATAACGCACTATCCAGTTAAATTGTTTACCAACTACCTCTACAACAGTTGCATCTTTAGGAGCTGCACCTGTCATTTTACCCCAGTTGCGCAAACCGATAGCTACCAGTACAGCCATTGCAATAGCAGGCACTGTAGTCCATATCAATTCCAGTTTGTTGTTGTGAGGAAAGAAGAAAGATGTACGTTTTTCTGTAGACTGGTAGCGGTATGCAAACCAGAAAAGCAGTGTTTGGGTAATGAAGAATACGACACCTGTCACCACCAGCGTAACCAATAGCATGCTGTCATATTCTACACCGTGTTGAGATGCAGATACAGGCAACATTTTGTCTATCAGCGCATCATGACATAGCCATATGCCATAAATACCCAATACGAAGAAAAGGACAAGCAGCAATGCCATGGTACGGTTTACCCTTGCATTGATTTTTCCTTCGCCACGCAAAATAGTAGCGTACTCACTAGCTTTTGCTATCTGGTAGATGATAACAAATACCAGCCCTGTTAATAGTATTGATATAAATCCCGACATGGTCAGTTATGCTTGTATTTACTGTAATTAGTTTATACTGTGTTTATTATCCGTTGTTCTGTTATTAGCTCTGGTGTATCATTGCTTCTTTCAGCAATGGGTGGTTTGCAGGTACCAGCGATGCTTTAGACAATGTATTAGATACAGTGAATATCAGCAATCCGGCAAATCCGGCAAAAATACCCAGTTCGTACCAGCTCAATACCCAGTGTCCGCTCAATGGACCAGGCATTGTCATGATAAAGAAATCTAACCAGTGACCGAAGATGATAACGATAGCCATGAAGCTAACAGTGAAATAGTTGCGCTTGCTAGGACGAGCCATCAAAATCAGGATTGGCATGATGAAGTTGATGATGAATACAGAATACCAAATCAGACTGTAAGGGCCGTGCTGACGCATTTTGAAATACGTAGTTTCTTCAGGTATGTTACTGTACCATATCAGCATGTACTGTGCAAACCAAACATATGTCCAGAAAATACTGAAGGCAAACATCAATTTACCTAAATCGTGTACGTGCTCTTTAGTTACTATTTCAAGATTACCTTGATTTTTCAGATACACGACAAACAGCAGGATAACAGACATACCGCTAACAAAAGCACTTGCAAAAGTGTACCAGCTGAACATAGTTGAATACCAGTGCGCATCGATGCTCATAATCCACAACCATGGTGTAGTGCTCATTTGTGTCAGCGCATATACCAGCAGGAAACCCGCAGACCACTTGAACACTGTCCAGTATATTTTTGTGCTGTTTTTAGGAGCAGACTCTTGTGCTATAGACAGTGCACGGAATTTGCGACCAAAGAAAGACCACAGTGCAATTGTTACGATTGTAAAGCCAATGAACATTTCTTTGTTCAGGAATGCAGACTTGCCTTCCAGTATTTTATCACCTTCAGGGTGTACCCAGTGGTAGATAGTGTTATGACCATCAACACTGAAACCTGTTGCAATGAATATCAGGATAGCACCTGCTATCAGGCCAAATACCCATACATTCGCACCTATTGCTTCCGGTACTCTTTTGTAAGCTACTATCCAGCCACCTTGTGCCAAAGACGCAGCCGCTTGTATAAATACGCTTGCTACACTCAACAGCAAAAAGAATACACTGTTTTGCAACAGTACTAACCAGAAGCGGGTTTTATCGTGGTGGTCGTGTCCGCCCAGCATTGTTACACCGCCTATTATTAATACCAACACACCCACTGCTATCAGTGCCAGGCTGGTATTTCTTAATCTTGCAGGTACCTCAAAACGTTCTGTCATTGTAATATTATTAGAGAACTACGTTTACTTGTTTCTTGATGTTTCTTATTAATGTTTAGCAGTTTCGGTAGTTGCCGCTACAGCTGTATCTGCAACCGGTGCAGGCGTTGCAGTACCTGTTGCACCTAAAGCAAATGCGTCACCGCCATTTTCAGACTGTACTTTCTTAATGTATGCAATTACCATCCAGCGTTGCTTGATGTCTAATTGGCTGGCATAAGAACCCATAACACCTTTACCATACTTGATAGCTGCATACATAGTACCTGCGCTCATGTGCAGATATTTTGCATCTTTCAGGTTGGCAGGCATGGCTGCAAACTTACCGCTTGCATACAACGGGCCCTGACCATCGAGGTTGGTACCGTGGCATATACCGCAGTATATATTGAACAAACGTTTACCCTCAGCCATTTCTGCATCGTTAAAACGCAGGGATGTAGTGAATGATTTGTACGCGTTTGTATCACCTTCTACCATGTGGTCAGGCAATTCATGTCCTACTGCCACAGTACCGCTTATTGGCTTACGGCTTGTTTGTCCGTCAGCAAAGTTCGGGTTGGCAGTATACGCATCATAAGCACGAGAGTAAGTCATATCCGGAGCGTAGATTTTACCCGGATTGCGGCGTGTGCTACCACTGTTGCAAGACGCCAATCCAAGTCCTATCATCAGGCTCGCTACTACTATGCTCTTGGTATTGTTCATAAATATTTAAAAATTCAAAAAGTCAAAATTCAATATCACCCGCTATTCCCTTCTCACCAGATTAACTAATCAACTATGCAACCAATCAACTGAATTATGCCAGTTCGTATGGTTCTTTTTTGTCCCAACGTCCAAACCACCATTCAGATTCAGCAACCTGTATTGAAGTTTCTACGGCATTTGTAGACTTCAGAAAGTTGATTACTTCTTCTTCGTTGGTATGATCGTTGATTTCCAACGCTACTACAAACAAATCATCCGTTTGGCGTGGGTGGAAAACGTGTTTCTTAACACCCGGCATTATCTGATTCAGATAGCAGAATGTAAGCACCATACCTACCGCTGCAAACAATACCGTCAACTCGAAAGTGATAGGTATGAAGGCTGGCAGAGACCAGTGTGGTTTACCACCAAAGTTAATAGGCCAGTCGCTACAGAATATCCATGACATGAAACCTACCGCAGTGCTGGTACCCGTGATACCATATATGAAACCCGCTACGTGAAGATCAGTTTCTTTCAGGCCCAACGCACCGTCCAGACCGTGCACAGGGAATGGTGTGTACACATCATGCAGTTTATAACCGCTGTTGCGTACTTTCTTCACTGCAGGAAACAGCACGTCCTCATCGTCATAACAAGCAACTGCAAATTTCTTTATAGCCATTTTAAATATTAATTCAAAAGTTAAAAGTCAAAATTCAATTACGTTACTCAATCAAGCTACCTACTAATGGTGAGCGTGATCCAGTTCGTGTTTAAACTCTTCTGTTGTCTTCGCGTCGATAGCTTCCATTTTCTTCTTGTAGTTATCGCCAGATGTTTTCAGTACGAATTTGATTTCCGCAACTGCAATAACAGGGAAATATTTAGCGAACAGGAAGAAGCATGTAAAGAACAGACCGAATGTACCAACATAGAAGCCAATCTCAGGCCATGTTGGGCTATAATATGTCCAACTACCCGGTAGGTAATCGCGATACAGTGATGTAACGATGATTACGAAACGCTCGAACCACATACCAATATTCACCACGATAGACATAATGAATGTGAAAGGTATATTGCGACGCAGTTTTTTGAACCAGAACAGCTGAGGAGACACCACGTTACATGTCATCATCGCCCAGTAGCTCCACCAGTACGGACCAAGGATACGCCATTTGAACGCATCTTGTTCGTAAAGAACACCACTGTACCAAGACATGAACAGCTCAGTCAGATAAGCCACACCTACGATAGAACCCGTAAGTACAATTACCTTGTTCATTGCCTCCAGGTGACCAACAGTAATGTAGTCCTCAAGGCCAAGTATTTTACGACAGATAATCAAGAGGGTTTGTACCATCGCGAAACCGGAGAAGATCGCACCCGCAACGAAGTATGGCGGGAAGATAGTAGTGTGCCAACCAGGGATAACTGAAGTAGCAAAGTCAAAAGATACGATTGTGTGTACTGAAAGTACCAGTGGCGTACTCAAACCTGCAAGCACCAGAGAAAGTGCTTCGTGGCGTTGCCAGTTTTTAGCAGTACCTGTCCAGCCGAAAGATGCCAGACCATACAGGCGTTTACGCAATTTAGTTGTAGCACGGTCACGTACTGTTGCAAAGTCAGGTATCAGACCAGAGTACCAGAACAACAATGATACTGTGAAGTATGTAGAGATCGCGAATACGTCCCAAAGAAGTGCCGAGTTAAAGTTTGGCCACAGCGGACCACGACCGTTCGGGTAAGGCAGTACGAAGAAACCATCCCATACACGACCCATGTGGAAGATCGGGAACTGGCCTGCGCACATTACCGCGAAGATTGTCATCGCTTCCGCAGCGCGGTTTACACCTGTCCTCCATCCCTGACGGAACAGCAACAGGATAGCCGAGATAAGTGTACCGGCGTGACCGATACCTACCCACCATACGAAGTTGGTAATATCCCAACCCCAACCTACTGTACGGTTAATACCCCATACACCGATACCGTAATAAACTTCCCAAAACACTGAGAAAACACCTAACAGCAACAGTGTAACCGAGAAGAAGAAACCTACATACCACATGCGGCCCGGTTTCTTTTCTATAGGGCTGATTATATCTTCTGTTACTTGGTGATACGTTTTATCACCATCTACCAGCGGTTCCCGTACAAACGATTCGTACTTTAAATGCATAGCGCCTTATTAGTAAAAAGTTCTTTGTTTTTATTTCTGTCGGGGCTTCTGTTTTCACATCCGTCCCTTATTTTTTTATTTCCTGCTTCGCTTATTAAATGTGAGCTTTCAACAAGCCGTCTGTAGTTTCATTACCACCTACTATCGTTTCCGTATTACGAATTTTCGACATGTAGTTTACGTTAGGCAATGTGTGTATTTGCTCCAGCACATAGAATACGCGCTCTTTATTGTCTTTTCTCAGCTGTGCGATAGCGCTTTCTTTGTCATTCACGTTACCGAACACGATAGCATCAGAAGGACATGCTTGCTGACAAGCTGTTCTTGCAGCACCATCTTTCATTGGTGCACCTGCTTTCTTAGCTTCCAGTTTCGCTTCCTGCAGACGTTGTACGCAGAAGCTACATTTTTCCATAACACCACGACTACGTACTGTAACGTCTGGGTTCAGTACCATGCGTGTCAGGTCGTCGTTGATATCATCACGACGGTAGTCTTCGTACAGGTTGTCATCAAAGCAATCAGCACCGTTCCAATCCATCCAGTTGAAGTGACGTACTTTGTAAGGACAGTTGTTTGCACAGTATTTAGTACCGATACAGCGGTTGTAAGCCATTTGGTTCAAACCTTCGCTGCTGTGGTTGGTTGCAGACACCGGACATACGTTTTCGCATGGTGCGTTGTCGCAATGTTGACACATCATCGGTTGGAAGATAGTCTGGATAGTATCCGGATCATCTGGCATACCGCTGAAGTAACGATCGATACGCAACCAGTGCATTTCTTGCGACTTCAGTACGTGTGTTTTACCTACTACAGAGATGTTGTTTTCTGCCTGGCAACCCATTACACAAGCACCACAACCGGTACATGCTGTCAGGTCTATAGACATACCCCAGTGGATGCCCGGAGATTCGAAATCAGGATACAGCGTACCATTTTTGCGGTAGCCTTCTTCATCTACAACTATTGCAGCTGCTGCTGCAGTAGCAACATCTACAGGATTGTGAGCTTTGTCTTCACCATGACCTGCATTTGCGTGCTCACCACCATGTGCTTCGCCATGTTCTTCCCAAGGCAATGTAGTGTAGTGACCTATTTCCGCATTACGCGCTTCCAGCAGCATGTTCGGGTTCTTAGCGAACTCGGCAAGCGTGTATTCGCGAACTATCGGACGAGCCTCGTAGCTGTGATGCGATTGTGTAATCGCTACGTCGTATGTTTCTTCTGTTGGTTTGATGGTAACCGCTGTGTTGTATACAAAGTTTTGACCATTGTAGCTTACAAACGGATAAGCGTTTTTACCACCAATTTCTTTACCGAATTTATCTTTACCACTTGCAGCAGCACGGCCTACTTTAGCATCGCGGCCAAAGCCTACAGCTATTGCTACTACATCGTTGTTCATACCAGGCACAACTACCAATGGCAGTTTCATGGTTTGCCCGTTTGCAGATATTTCGATTACTTTCTTAGCGTTTACTACCTCTGTGATGCTTGTCAGTTCTGCACCCAGTTCAAATGCTTTCTTAGGAGATACGCAAGCGTAGTTGTCCCAAGTCGCTTTTGTTATCGGGTCAGGCATTTCCAGCAACCATGGGTTGTTACTCCATGCGCCACCTTTACCGATTGATACTTTCTGATAAACTACCAGTTCCATACCGCTTACAGCTTTTTCAGCTTGTATAGCAGCTACAGCACCTGCAACATTACCACTGAATGATGCACCAGCCATTGGCATTTCGCCTGCCGGGTTGATAACGCCATCCTGCAGTACTTTATCCAGATTAGCCTGGCCACCTGTTTTAGCAGTCCAGTAGTTTTTCCAGATATCACCGTAGGTAGTTGTAGAACCAGCCCATACTAACAGACTATCTTGGAACGCACGTGTTTTGAACAACGGCGAAATACCGGGTTGCATCAGGCTGTAATAACCTGTTTTAGGTTCTGCATCACCCCAGCTTTCCAGCCAGTGGTTATCAGGCACTACGTATTTACATGCTTGTGCTGTTTCGTCCATACGCTCAGCGAATGATACGCTAACCGCTACGTTTTTCAGCCCTTCAGCAAATTTCTTACCGTTGTAGTAATCGTATACAGGGTTTACATCCTGCATAAAGATGGCACCAACTTCACCTTTGCCCATAGCTTCTGTCAGCGCTACCATATCAGCGTCTATACCTGCTTTGTAATTGCTGGTAACAGCCCAGTTGATGGTAGTACCGTTAGCACCTATAGCAGCGTTGATGGCATTTACTACTGTTTGGATATTTACATCGTTTACACCGCAAACTACAAGGCCATTACCTTTCTTCAGGTCGGCAGCAGCTTTGGTTACGAGTTGATTCAGTTTTTTGCTGGACAGTGACGGAGCAGCGCCGTTTGTTACAGCGTTGTAAAGCGCGATAGCTATTGCACCCATTTGCGATGGCTTGCAAGTAGCACGGTCATCTGCAGCAGCACCCGTAATAGTGTGGTTAGCTTCTACCTGATAGTGCTTAGACATATTCAGGTTTTTAGCTGTCACTTTACGACCTTGTGCATATTGCTTAGAGAATTCAGCAGGAGATAGCCAAGTACCCAGGAAGTCTGCACCCAGGCCTACTATTGTTTGTGCTTTATCGAAATGGTAAGAAGGCAGCGCACGTTTGCCGTAGCTTGCCTCATTTGCCTGCAGCATACCGCTGTATGATATTGCATCATACGTTACGTGTTTTGCTGTAGGATATTTCGCTAAGAATTGGTTGATTGCTTCTTTAGTAGTCGGGCTCAGGATAGTTGATGTCAGTACGTATACTGATTTTGTGTTGCTTGCCAGTGCATCTTTTACGCTGCGGTCGATAGCATCAAATGTTGCTTCTTTACCTTCAGCAAATGGATGACGCAGGCGTGCTTTATCGTACAGATTCAGCACAGCAGCCTGTACACGAGCTGTAGTAGCACCCTGTGTTATCGGAGACAGCTTGTTACCTTCCAGTTTTATAGGACGGCCATCGCGTGTTTTGATAACAACTGCACAATATTCACCACCGTCAACAAATGTAGAAGCGTAGTAGTTAGCTACACCCGGCACAATGTCTTCCGGCTTTATAGCATAAGGAATTACCTTACGAACAGGCATTTCACAACTTGCAGCCAATGTAGCAGCAACGGTGCTGAAGCCCAGATATTTCAAAAAGTCGCGGCGGGGAGTAGTCGCGTCCAGCAGATTGCCACTTATGTCAAATGGCAGCGGCTCTTTAAACTCGTTATCTACTGCTTCTTTATGAGCTGCTTCGTTGTTCAGCTCTTCAAGACCCTTCCAATATTGTTTTTGACTCATACGGTTCAATCCGGTATAAATTGTTTCCGAATAATTTTTATTACTTGATAATACTACACTTCCTGATTAGTAGTGACATTTTTGACACTCAAGGCCACCGATGTCTTCTACTGTTACACCGGTACGTTTGCCCGATTTCAGTTCTGCGTGGTATTTTTCAAATATTGAATAATAGTTATTGTTTGTAAACTGTACTTCCGTTTGACGGTGACAGTTGATACACCAGCCCATAGACAATGGAGAGAATTGGTAAACCTCGTCCATTTCCTGAACAGGACCGTGACACTGTTGACACTGTACTTTACCAACTGCTACGTGCTGAGAGTGGTTGAAGTAAACGTGGTCAGGCAGATTGTGAATTTTAACCCATTCAATAGGAGTAGCCTTGATGTTACCTTGCTCATCGCGGATGTACTCTTTCTTAGCAGGATCCCAACCGGCATATTTGTACAGTTTTTGGATTTCTGCAGTACCGTCTATTTTCTTGCCTTCAGCAGTTACCAGCGGATGCTCTTCAGCACCTGTGTATTCGTTAATCTGCTTGTGACAGTTCATACACACGTTGGTAGAAGGTATCATTGCGTGCTTGCTCTTCTCAGCACCTGCGTGGCAATACAAACAGTTTACCTGATTTACGCCTGCGTGGACTTTGTGAGAGTAGAATATTGGTTGCTCAGGCATGTAGTTTTGCTGACGGCCCATTTCAACTGCACCGTTAGTTATCCAGTAACCTGCAAATATGAATGCCAGGATTACAGCCATTGCTATTACCACTTTATTGCGGTAGAAAGGAATTTCTTTTACGTTAGGAACGCCGTCTTTTTCGTTAGCCACACGTTGCAGACCACTGTTCACCCTCCAAAGGATGAAAGCCAATGCAAGCAGGATGATAGTTACCAGACTATAAATCCAGTTGTTGCCTTCAGCATCTTTTGAAGAAGATGCAGCACCTGCACCATCATCTTTCTTAGTAGTAGGCGGTTCAACACTGTTTACATAAGTAACAATCGCATCGATTTCTTCGTTCGACAGGTTAGGGAACGCAGTCATCGCTGTTTTATTCCACTTAGCATACAAGTCATTACCGTACTTGTCGCCACTTGAAATAACAGCTGCAGAATTGTGAATCCAGTTGTACAACCATTCTTTGCTTGGCACGCGGGTATCCACGCCTTTCAGCGCAGGACCTGTTGCATCCTTCAAAGGATTGTGACAGCTGGCACAGTTTGACATGAATAGAGCCTTACCATCTGGTGCGGCTATAGCAGGGATGTTAAAAACGAATAGCGTAAACACCAAGGCAATCACACCTTGGGCAATACTCCGAACCATCGGCTTAATAAATTCTGACACTAGGAATGATTTTTTTAAAATTAACGTTCCTTTTAGACAAAGCAGGGGCGAAATTACAACACAATGACGAAAGTTTATACACATTTGTTAAAAAATGTTTTTCAATACTGGCAAGGGTTTCAGAGGATATTTTAATTCTGACAATTTGTTTTTGTCACCTGAAAGTCACTAAAAAGCACCGCCCCGTTTAATGGTTTTTTAATGTCTATCGTAACAAAAACTATACACTAATAAATAAAATCAATCTGATAAGCATTGAGCAGCAATTAAATACTGCCTGTTCTGCCACCATCTACCGGTATGCTGGTACCATTTACATAGCCAGCAGCAGGAGAAGCCAGAAATGCCACCATTGCAGCTATTTCCTCAGGTTTCCCGAACCGTTTGGTAGGTATCTCCTCCAGCATTTCTTTTTCTACGTCGTCAAGCGCAGTGCCTGTTTTGGCAGATTTGTTGGTGATGATATTCTCCAGCCTTGCGGTTGCTGTAGCGCCCGGTAGCACATTATTTACCGTAATTCCGAATGGTGCCAGTTCGTTGGCCATTGTTTTTGCCCAACTGGCTACTGCCCCGCGTATGGTATTGGAAACGCCCAAACCCTTCAGCGGTATTTTTACCGAGGTCGAAATCACGTTTATTATTCTGCCATAGCCTGCAACCTTCATACCCTGCATTGCAAGTGTAGCAAGGATGTGGTTACAAATCAAATGTTGTTGAAAAGCCTGTAGAAAATTTTCGGGCTTGGCATCAACAATAGGTCCTGCGGCAGGTCCGCCTGTATTATTTACCAGTATGTGGATGGTGTTATTTTGCACAAATGCAGCTACGGCTTCCTGCACATTCGCAGGGTTGCCAAAATCTGCTACCAGATAGCTGTGTTGCTGTCCTGCGGCGGTTTCCAGCTTTGCTACTGCCGCTTTTAATGCTTCTTCATTGCGCGCTATCAGCACACAATTGGCACCAAGTGATGCCAATGCCTGTGCACTTGCAAAACCTATACCTTGGGTACTGCCTGCCACCAATGCGGTCTTCCCGCTCAGGTTCATCGAAAGCATGTTGTTATATGTTTAACTGCGTTTGAAAATCTATTCCTTCCCGGCTATTACCAGTACTATCTCGCCTTTCGGCGCATGTGCTTCATAGTGAGCGGCCAGCTCTGCCAATGTACCTTTCCTTGTTTCTTCAAACATTTTGGTAAGTTCTCTGCACACCGCAGCCTGCCTTTCTGTACCCAGATATTCTGTCAGTTCTTTCAGCGCTTTTACCAGCCTGTGCGGCGATTCGTAGAGTATTATCGTACGCTCTTCCTCTGCCAGCTTAGTCAGCATGGTATGGCGCCCTTTTTTCAGCGGTAGAAAGCCCTCGAAGGCAAATCTGTTGCTCGGTATGCCGCTTTGCACCAATGCAGGCACAAAAGCCGTAGCGCCGGGCAGGCACTCTACAGGTATGTCGTTTTTAAGACACTCCCTCAAAAGCAGAAAACCAGGGTCTGAAATACCCGGTGTGCCTGCATCTGTTATCAGTGCAAAGGTTTTGCCCGCCTGTAGTTGCTCTACAAGGTGGGTAAGTATTTTGTGCTCATTGTGCTGATGGTAAGGCGTCAGCGGCTTTTGTATGCCGTAGTGCTTCAGGAGTACGCTGCTGGTACGTGTGTCTTCGCAAAGAATCACGTCTGCATTCTTCAATACCTCTACTGCACGGTACGTAATATCGCCGAGGTTTCCTACGGGAGACGGAACAAGGTACAGGCGCATGCTGTATTATCCTTCTGTAATGCTGAATTCGTAAGACTCCATTACCGGATTTGCCAACAGCTTGCTGCACGCATCTTTCACAGCTTGCTCTGCCGCTATTTTATCTGCTGCTTCTACATGCAGGGTGATGTGTTTACCAATGCGTACATCCTGTACTGCTGTAAGGCCCAGATTGTGCAGGCTGTTGTTTACAGCTTTACCTTGAGGGTCCAGCAATTCTTTCAAAGGCATTACGTTGATGTGAGCAGTATATTTCATCTGTATATTATTTTATGCTTCTTTCGGTTTGTAAATAAAAGACAAAAGTATGTATAGTATAAATGCCAGCGGCAGCGCAGCTACGTGCAGCATAGGTATTGCTGCCAGCCCTGCTATTATTATTACAGCCTGCGGCCAGAAATAAGCAAGCTGCCATTTGGCAGGCATGAATTTAATAAAGCGGATTTTAGAAACCATCAACCAACACATCAGCGCTATGATGGCATAGATAACCCATTTATTCAGTATCAGTATACCCAGCCCCATCGGGTTGTAGAAGTTGATAAGTGGCAGAAAAGCCACAAACACACCTACTGCCGGTATCGGCATACCTATAAAGGATGATTTCTGTTCTGAAATAGTAACATTAAACCTTGCCAACCTCAGCGCACCGAAACAAGCCACCAGAAAAGCAGGACTCATAGCCAACATGCTTACATCCAAGGCGTTTGGTTGCGACATATACGAAGCCCACAGTAGCTTGAACAGTATCATAGAAGGCGCAACACCGAAAGACACCACATCTGCCAGCGAATCCAAGTCTGCGCCTATAGAAGATGATACACTCAACGCCCTTGCGGCTGCACCATCCAGCATATCGCAGATAGCTGCCGCAAATATGAAGATACTGCCCCAATATGCCTGCTCTGTACCCACAATCCAGTATTCCATGCCCCCCACTGCCGCCAGAAACGGTTGCGAATTGAGCGTGAAGGCGATGGCTATGCAGCCACAAAACAGATTAGCTAATGTCAGCAGATTTGGTAAATGCCTCATGAGGGCGTAAAAGTAATAAAAGAAAGGTGAACACAGGCTAAACCAAACCACCTGAAAATAAAATAGGTGGCAAAAGCCACCTATATATAAAAATTGAAAATAATCTGAATTATTCAGGCACTACCAGACGGAAGCCATTACCATGGATATTTACGATTTCCACTGTGCTGTCTTCTTTCAGGTATTTGCGCAACTTGGCAATGTACACGTCCATACTACGACCATTGAAGTAGGTATCGCTACCCCAAATGCGTTTCAACGCAGCATCGCGTGGCAGCAGGTCGTTTTTGTATTCGCACAGCATCAGCAGCAGTTCATTCTCCTTCGGAGAAAGTGTCTGTGGCTCACCACCGTCAAACTGTAGTGTACGCAGCTTGCTGTTGAAGTGATAACGACCTACTACAAACTCTACCTGAGAGTGTTGTTTTTCCTGCAATTCCTGATTGCGTTTCAGGATGGCTTTGATTTTGTGCAGCAACACCTCACTATCGAAAGGCTTAGTGATATAATCATCTGCACCCAGTTTGTAACCATTCAGTATATCTTCTTTCATGCTCTTGGCACTCAGGAAGAACAAAGGAATATCCGGATCAACATTGCGTATTTCTTCAGCCAGTGTGAAGCCGTCCATGTTAGGCATCATCACGTCAAGCAGGCATATATCATATTTTTCGCGGCGGAAAGCAGCCAAGCCCAGTATACCGTCTCTTGCCAGTTCTACTACAAAATCATTCAGCTCCAAGTAGTTTTTCAGTACTTGTCCGAAGTTGGTATCATCTTCAACCAACAGGACTTTAAATTTTTCGTTTTCCATACGGATGTGTTGTATTGACACCAAAAGTAATAAGTGGTGTCGTTATTCATAACAAATGTTTTGTTAATAAAAGCGCGGGCAATTCATGTTCTTAGCAGCACGCTGATGCTCGCCATAGCCACCCTGATGTATGATAGAAAGTTCAAAAGCACCGTTGGCCTTCATTTCAGGCCCCAGTTTGGACGATGTATAATCGTAACTGCTGATGATACGAAGTGTGCCGTATTGCATACCCAGCGATACTATCATGGCATCGTTAAAACGGTAGTGCCCACCTGCTATAATGCTTGCTTTTGCTTTACCCTTATCGTAAACAGTCGCAGACAATAACGTACCCGCAACTATTTCCTGTGCACCACGCTGTGCAGTGTAGTATATTGCAGGGCTTACAGTCAATGTTTTATTCATAATAAAAGTACCGTCAAGACTCACAAACGGACGAATACCTATCTTATTTATCTGGTTGTAGAAAGACTCCACAGGCTGTGTAACATGCGCCACACTACCACTAAGTTTTACAAATGCTGCTTCGTTGGGAAAGTATGAAAAACTGACACCTGCACCTACGTCATAGAAGCTGGTCCTTACAATATTTATCTGTTCGCCGTTTGGCAGGCTTTTATCAAACTTAAATCTATCCCACTGCATATCAAACGTAAGTGCATTATAGTTCACGCTTCTGCTTGCATATGCACCTGAAAGCCCGGCCGATATCAGAAAATTATCCCCTGTCTGCACATGATAGGCTAGGGAAAAATCGGCACGTGTCATGCTCAAATCTCCGTCTCCCGCTTTATCATTATAAAACACCAAGCCCATACCAAGCCAGTTGGTACCTGTCATACTTTTATATAAAGTACAATCGCCAAATGCAGAAAATGTATTGTAGTTAACAGGCAGTTTCGTCCATTGACTACGGTAGTTGATACCTAGCCTGTAGTCATCAGAACTCATAAGTGCAGTATTGGAAGGGCTTAGCAACAATGGGGCATTATAAAACTGCGAAAAATGCACTCCCTGAGCATTGCTTTTACTCACAACACTGCATATTGTCAACAACAAAAAAACTACTTTTTTCATATACCTATCTTAGCAGTGTTACGTTCCCTTTTTTATTAAAACTACTTCCGTCTGTAAAAGTTACATTCAGCACAAAACCGTAAGCTTCCATTTCCTGGGGCTTGTTTTTGTATGTTCCATCCCAACCAATATTCATATCATTTGTTTCGAACACTTGTTGGCCCCACCTGTTGAATATTCTCAGATTAACTGTTTGTACACCATAACCGCGAACATATAGCACATCATTCTTACCATCGCCGTTCGGGCTAAAGGCAGTTGGCAAATCTGCCAATGGTTTCACATCCGCTACCAACGGCTTACATATAGTATCGCTACACCCCTCTTTATTAAATGCTATAAGACATACGTTATAATTTCCTGAACGCTTGTAAGTGTGCGAAGGGTTCATGTTTTCAGAGCCTTCACCATCTCCGAAATTCCAGGAGAATTTAATTGCATTCTGAGATTTATTACTGAAATCGTATGGCACATTTGTTTCCGGCACTGTAGGAGAATATGTAAAGTCTGCTGTTGGAGAAGGATACAATGTAATTGTTTTGGATATGCTATCTACCCTATTACAAGTTGCGGGATTATAAGCCACCAAGGTTACTTTATATGTACCTATCGTATCGTACTGATGGCTAACAGAAGTTTGAGTAGATGTTTTACCATCGCCAAAATACCACATGTATGTAGCACCATTCACAGACCTGTTTGTAACCCTGAATGAATCGGAAACGCAATTCAATACCGGAACATCAAACAATGCTCTAACAGAATCATTTTTGAATGTTATTGTTTGCAATGCTGTGTCCGGACTATTACAAGCAGCGGGATCCGTCATTATCAGTTTTACAGTATAAGTACCCGCACCCGGATAGTTTTTATTTGGAGGCGTAACACCGGTATATGGCGCAGAGCCATCACCAAAATCCCATGTAAAAACTGTTCCTGCCGGTGTTGGGCTATATACCGAGCTATTTGTAAATGATGCCTTATATGGTGCGCAAGTATCTATAACGGTAGCTGCAAAAACTGCATCAATCTTTGTATTGCTTACAGTCACTGTAACGTAAGCTGTGTCTTTTGCATTACAAGCAGATGGATTAGTGGCAATGAGCCTGATGGTAAACGTACCTACTGTAGCATATGTTTTAGGCCCGGGAGTTGCTCCGGTAAATACTGGCGAGCCATCACCAAAATCCCATTCATAACTGGAAGCATTATTGGAAGTATTGGTAAATGTTACCGCCTGTCCCAAACATATTTTATTGGGTGCCACAGTAAACTGTGCGTCTACACTGCCAAAGTTCATGGCAATTTTTACCGCTACCAGATTACAGTTAGACGAACCATTCGTTGTCCTGTAAGCACCTGTTGTAGTTGGCACGCTGCTAGAGCCTCCACAACCACCGCATATTGCCTGATATATAACGCCGTTTTTGTCAAAACGACTTGTACCCCCATCTACGTGATCTCCGATAGAAGGGCTGCCAAAAAAGCCGCCAAACAATTGCGAGGTAGCATTACGCGCCATTACAAAAAAGTAAAAATCCTCGCCTGTAGGAGATGTGCCGCTTATTAAAGCAGGTGCAGGAGATCCCAGCACTGCAGGCATACCTGTTGTACTGCTGCCATTACCCGACACTGCACCACCCCAACCAGACACGTACACATTTTCACAAGTATCAACCAAAAAAGCTGTAGGTGTGATATTCGTTGCTGTAGCATTTCCAGAACCGAATTGTGTTGCATAAATAGTTGACGACAATGTACTGTCAAGCTTCAATATAAACTGGCTGGAGTTCGGATTGAACCCGGGCGAATTGACACGTGGCACGCCATTATTCAATGATTGACCCATTACATACACATTGTTGCTATTGTCTGTTTGTATGCCATAACATTGGTCGTAACTACTACCACCTACAAATGTGCCAATAATACGTGCATATCCACCACTGTTCTGAAATTTAGTTATGAAACCATCTATACCTCCGCTATATGTGCCTCGGTAGGTACCCGGTGTTACATAAAAATCGCTGCTGGATGTACCACCAGATACATATAATGCTGTTTGAGACTTATTAAATGCCAAAACATACGCTGCGTCATCACCCACACCACCAAGATATGTACTCCACAACAATGTACTGATTGTGCTGTTTAGTTTAAATATTACCGCATCCTGTGTTGATGCAATTGTTGCCTGAGAACTATTTACAAGTGGAAAGTTATTAGACTGTGTACAAGACGCCACATAAATATTTCCAGCATTATCTACAATCACTTCACTTCTTGCATCATCGCCATAACTGTGTTTTAGAGAAGTGTTACTGACACTGTATTTTGCTGATATATTTATACCGTCATCTCCTGTACCGCCCATTAGTGTAGAGCCATTCAATGCAGTACCTCCTGCATTAAAAGATGTAATAAATATCTCTGAACCACCACTGTAGGGTTTGAATGTAGTTGGGAAATTTGATGAACATGTTCGGCCTACTACAATAAGATTACCCCCTGCATCTACCACCATACTATGTGGCTGTTCATTGCTGTTACCTCCTAAATATGTGGAGTAAACAATTGCATTACCTGCTCCGTTGAATTTAGTAATCGTAACATCCGGCTGAAAAAGGTTTTCACCTCCGCAAGTACCACCGCCACCAAATGTAGTGCTGTAAGCACCCGTACTTGTAGGATAGCCATTAGCACTGCTGGCTCCACCGGCATAGAAGTTACCTGCATTATCGTACGTTGCGGTAAAGCCCCAGTTATCGGCACTGGAGCCCGTGTAGGTAGAAAATACAACCGTTGGGTCTATCACCAGTGTATAGTTATTATCATATCCATAAGGGAAATAATAGCTTACCACATTACCATTCAGTTTGTACCTACACGCCACTTCTACTTTTTCGTCGTTGATATACTGGTACGCGTATGGTTTCAGCTCTTGTAGTGTACCTACCGATGTTTTTATGGAAAGATTACCTTTCTCAATACTAAGCCCGTCTGCACCTGTAAATTTCAGTTTAATATCTGCAGCATCACCACCTGCATTTACTATAAAATCGTATTTAAGATTTCCTTCTTCAGACGCTACGTGCAGGTCTATATTTTTATAAATGCCCTTGTAGTCTACATTCAGGCTGGGGTGTATGCCCGATTCCCATCGGTTTTTATCATTACCCAAATAGTAATTGTAATAGTGTGTTTGCTGCTTGCTTTCTGTTACTTCTGCTTTCAGCGCACCTTCAAACGTCACTTTATAAGTATGGAAGTACAGTGTCTGTGGCGCAGGCAGATGATTTTCTTTTACCCCATGTATTTTGGCGCTGTTATCATTGGCCTCTACCTGGTAGGTAATACCATTTTGTTCCAAGTACACATTACCACCACCTGTTATGCTTTTATATAAGAAAGGAGCATCCCATTGTCCTTTGTTGGCAACAAACTCCAATGTGCTGTTGCCCGACTTTGCCATTACCCCAAACGGCAGTAAAGCCCCCAATATTAAAAAGCGGAATAATTTTTCCATTATATACCTGTTAAACCCCGATTACTGTTAAAGTAAATGTAACATTTTTAGCACATATACCGAAGCATAATAAGGCTGAAACAGGCGTTTCGAAAGATTAAAAATTATTAATGTGTCAGCTTTTAAACCCTTGGTTAATAGCGAAATGTAGAGAGGATACTTCCCCATCGGCGATGCCATCGCCGTTTAAACAAAAAGAAAGGAATACGGCGGTTTTAGTTTACCACCTTGTCTGCACAGCAACTGCTGGCAAAAGCATCGGGCTTGGCTTTGAAGGCAAAACCCATACCCAGTATGTAACCCATTGCCTCGCGCAGAGCTTCATTGCTTTTAAACTGGGGATTGGTGTTGATGTCTGCATGTACTTCCATGTCTACATCGTAGGTGTTGAAGAGGTCGCAGAGTTCGTAGGCAATCTCTATGCTTTTTGCCACCTCTATCAGCATTCGCTCTTTTACACTGTACTGCTGCTTTGTCTTGTCGTTGCAGATGTACATAAAGCCGCCATGCTTTTCCCGAAGAAATACGATTACGGTAGCAAATTCCGTTTCGCCACCCCGCACCTGCGAGTCTGTACCAATGCAAACCTTCAGTTTCCAACCTGCATTTCTTTCCCGCACTATTGCGTTTTCTACCGCGTTCTTGACGGGTTCTTTCAGTGTTTCTCCACTAAATGTGCGCCATAACATAGGTATATATTTTAGTTATACTAAAGTTACCCATATAATTGTTACAAAATCTTTATGTGAATGTTAGCATACAGTGAAATACACATGTTATGAACATTTTTACTTTGATGTGGCTTATACCTTTGTTATCCAGAGGTTAAACATTAGCGCTTTTCGTAACTCATGGTTTATAATTCGGCAGGAGTGCTATATTTGTATTACTATGGTAGCCATGCTGCCATAGCTACGAGAGAAAGCATATAGGGTGTAAGGGAATATCAGTAAACAAACTGGTTATCTCTTAAACTGATTAAATGGAATTGAACAAAGGAGAAAGGGACAGCACCGCTATGCTTCATGCCGATTACTGGACTATCGGCAGGTGGTTCTCTTTTCTTATCATATTTATAGCTGCGTGGGCAGGCATTTATTTTGCTACCCACTCAGACTATGGTGTACCCGGCTACGAGTATGCTACTTTCAATACGCAACAGGTTCGGCAAATCAACCGCATACTTACCATCAATGGTGGTAGTGCAGATGTAATGCGCGTTGCGCAGGATGCCAAACAACCAGCTACATTTATAGATAGTTCTGTATCGCTTACCCCTTCTCAAAACGAGCTGAACATTGTAAACACCATTGGCGGATGCGATATCAATTGCCGTGCAGAAAAAGTATTGATGTACGTAAACAGTGAGTTTGATGGCAAAGTAACTCCCGAACAACAACAAGCGCTGAAACAATACATAGGCACATTTGCACAACAGGATGCAGGCATCTTTTTGGCAGACTATAAACTGAAAGTACGTTCTTATTTCTGGCTGGCTGGTCCGCTTATATATGCCGAAGTTGTTTTCTGGGTGGTGATAGGTGTTGTATGCAGCCTTTTGTTTGGCGCCGGCAATGCACTGCGCCGAAGCAACAGGCGCGGGTTCGATAACAAGCAGATAATGTATCAGGTGGCAAAGCTTTTCTATGCGCCGTTCCTTACTATCGTTATCCTGTTGGCATATAACTACTTCAATAACAATACTACGCTCAGTACTAATCTGGGGCAGGGTATTATCGTATTCGCTTTCATTGCAGGCTTTTTCGCAGGTCGTTTCATGAACTTTATGGACAGGTTGAAACACCTGATACTGCCCGGTTCAGCTAACGAAAATGAACTTGCCTATGCAATGGCTACACAGGGCACACAGCAAATACCTGTTACTGCCAATGTAGGACAGATAGAAGCCGTAGAGCGCATGAAAGTGGATGAAAACGGCGAACTGACGGAAGAGGTAGAACTGACCACACGTAAAAAACATGCAGATGATATTGACGTAGATGTAGAAGTAAAACTGGACATCAGCGGACTGTTTGATGAAGAGAAAGAAGATATTCTGGCAAAAGGTTTCAGCAAGGCTATTGTAACACTACACAACGTAAACGGCAAAGAAATAATACCTGCTAAAAAAACAGGTGGTGATGATACGCCTATATTTACGGCATACAATGTGAAGCCGGGCATCTATATAGCACGCGCCACATTATCGCAAAAACTGAAAGATGACCACATCATCAATCTCTTTGGCGAGCGTACATCTTATGTTACGGCAGACAAGCCGGGGCTGGAACTCTACATCCGTAAATACGAATTGGTGGACTAAATATTAAACATAACATACTAATAGGGCTGCTATATGCAGCCCTTATTTTTTGCCACCATTGCCTTTTGCTTTATTTTGCAGTTGTATATGAAGCAGATTATCGCATTACTACTGTTGATGGCTACAACCTTTGCTGCCACAGCACAACAATCGGGTACTACAACACAACAAACTACACCATTGCTCAGTCCGCGTGCCTATGTCAATACAAAGCATGTGTACATTTATTACGGGCAGCCTTCAAAACGCAACCGTGTTATCTTCGGCGAGTTGGTATCTTATGGCCAGGTATGGCGTACGGGTGCAAACGAGGCTACGGAAATCACCTTTCGCAACAAAATGAAAATAGCTGGCGTACCTATTGATACCGGGACTTATACATTCTTTACCATCCCAGGAGAGAAAGAATGGACCATCATCCTAAACAAACAATTAGGTCAGTGGGGTGCGTACGAATACGACAAACACAAAGACAAAGATGTGGTGAAAGTAAACGTGCCTGTAGTGCCGTTGAAGAAGGTGCAGGAGAAGCTGGTGTACGAGGTTTCGCGCAAGGTATTGACTATCAAATGGGACAAGACAAGTGTCAATATTCCATTGATTATTAACCAATAATTAATAATTGCATAAAAAATATGAGAGTTACGAATTCGTCCGTCATTCTTCCCGATTCGTCCTCATTAAGTTTCATTCTGCTCAATGGCATATTATTTTTATGCCAGCTTCTTAATGAATGTTAAGAGCATAGGAGTAAACATAGGTAAACGGCAATTGCGGCGTGTTTTTTAACTCGCCGCTTTTTTTATGCCCCTGCCTGCCGAACAATTACCCTTATTATTTGGTTTTACTGCATTATTTTGCGCACATGAAGATTGTTCCCGGAGAAATAAAGACAGCAGACCTACACGCTTACTTGCTTGGCGCTATATCGCCGCGCCCTATATGTTTTGCCAGCACGGTCGATAAAGATGGTAATGCCAATCTTTCACCGTTCAGCTTTTTCAATGTATTCGGCAGCAAACCACCTGTACTGGTATTTTCGCCTGCACGCCGCGTTCGCGATAATACCATCAAGCACACACTCGAAAATATTTACGAAACTAAGGAAGTGGTTATCAACGTAGTGAGCTACGATATGGTACAACAAATGAGCCTTGCCAGTTGCGAATATCCAAAAGGTGTCAGCGAGTTTACCAAAAGCGGTTTTACAGCCGTGAAGAGCGATATGGTAAAAGCATTTCGCGTAAAGGAATCTCCTGCACAGCTTGAATGTAAGGTAACCCAGGTAATAGAAACAGGTACGGAAGGTGGTGCAGGTAACCTCATCATTTGCGAGGTGCTGTGCATGCACATCAACGACGAGGTACTGAATGAAGCAGGCAAGATAGACCCGCACAAAATAGACCTCGTGGCACGTATGGGCGGCGACTACTATTGCCGTGCATCGGGCAATGCAGTATTTGAAGTACCGAAGCCAAATCTGCAATTAGGTATTGGTTTAGACAACCTCCCTGAAAGTATCCGCAAGAGCGCAATACTGACAGGTAATAACCTGGGACTACTAGGCAACAGCACATCTATACCTGTGGTAGATACTGTTCTCTACGACGACAGGCTGACGCATATACTCCGCGATAACAGCAACGACGAACCGACACTTACCACTGCACTACACCTCTATGCAAAAGAACTCCTCGACGAGGGCGATGTTCACAAAGCATGGCAGGTGCTGCTTGCAGGTGGATAAATTTTAAAGGCTTAGCAAATGCTAAGCCTTTAAAATTTACCTAACTTTTCACTACATGAAATTCCTCCTAATACTCGCCTTACTGCTCTGTTACCAATCGGTACAGGCACAAGACTATTTTGCATACCAGCACATTTGCAATCGGGCAGATGATGATATACAGGGCAACAAGCTGGATGCTGCTGCACAGCGTTACGATTCGTTGTACAACAATTATAAATTCATTTACGGTTTTCACTGTTTCAAAGCATTACAGGTAGCAAGCAAATTGCAGGACGAGGTACGCATCAGCAAATGGTTTACAAAATGCATCACACAAGGCATACCATTGTGGATGGTTCGTGCAAATGATATTACCAACCCTGTACTTGATTACAATTACACACAACCCATCATACAATCTTACGACAGCCTGCATCGCATACACCTGTCAAGCATAGATACCGTATTAGCCAACCGTATGTGGACTATGATATTGAAAGACCAGCGGCGTACAGAGAAAGTAAACAATGGCTTCTTTCTTTTCAAAGTAGTGTACTACCCACGCTGGCTGCACAACAACAGGAAAGAACTGGATGCGTTGGTGAAAATCATGGATACTATCGGTTACCCCGGCGAAAAGCTCTGTGGTTTCCGCCCCGACCTTGTTGACAGTGCCATTGCGTACAATCTCTTTAAGCAAAGAGGCCCTGCCTGCATCAGGCATACATCGGGGCAAACCATGCTGATGCATGCCTATAGCAATCCACGCAGAGACATACAGGCAAAGCTCTTGAAGAACGTAGCCAATGGTAATATGCCTGCATACCAATATGCTATTGCCGTAGATTTTATGGTAGAATACGGCAGGCAGAAATATGGAACCTATAAGCGCTACTACGAATGGTTCAGGAGAAAATCCACACCTGCAGATACTATTGCTGTTGTAGACATACGCAGACATGCAATTGGTTTAAACACACTTGCCCAAGCAGAGAAAAACGGGATACTATACAATCAATATTACAGAGAACATAAAACCAATAGTGCAATATTGCCGGAGTAAGCCTGTTCATCCTACATAATTATAATCACAGAAAATGATTGATATAAATATTATTCCTCTCGAGCAGTATAGAGATATACTACTTAAAGTACCACCACTAAATTTGGACGAACAACTCGATTCATATTACTTCCGTATAGACCATGTGGTTACTGAAGGGAAAATGAATTATTTGCAAAACATCTGCAATATTTTGAATAGTTGGTGTAACATCTTAGTTCAGCTATCTAATAAAAGTCATTGTTATCTGCCAATTGATTTTTCAGATCAATACATTGGTTGTTTCCGTGTTCACAGAAACAAAGATCGCTACACGATTGATTATGGATTTACAACAAAAATTGAAGGTCATGCTATTTTACCTTCTGATTCCATTCCATTTAATATTGATGACAATGCCTATAAACAAACCAGTTTGTCAATCGAACGCAATATTGATGAATTTATAGAAGGCCTCCGCTATACTATTACTAGTATAGCGCAAGTAAAAGTTGATTAGAATTACACACGCTCGTATCTTTTCATTAAAACAATATAATAATCTTTTTAACGTATATTTGCAATAATAAATATACCATGAAAACTGACCGAAACCGCCGAAACAAATATTTGTTACACCCTGCAACAAAATGCAACAACTCTTGTTCTCAATTCCCTGATTTTCAATCATCACTTTGTTACAACAATTGAAAAACTATACAAACACTATCAAAAACTATCAACACATAGAGAAAATCAACAACCAATTAAGGCGGCTAAAATCCTACATTTGTATCAAGTAGTCTTTCTACTTAATACTCAATACTTTCTACTATAAAAGCATGTTCAGTATCAATCGTCCATATCCACCTGCCGGAGACCAACCCACTGCCATAGCAGAGTTGGCAAAGGGTATTCAGGATGGTGAAAAGTTTCAAACCCTACTCGGTGTTACAGGTAGTGGTAAAACCTTCACTATGGCCAATGTTATACAAGAGGTGCAAAAGCCCACATTGGTGCTTACACACAACAAAACATTGGTGGCGCAGCTATATGGCGAGTTCAGGCAGTTTTTCCCTGAAAATGCAGTGGAGTATTTCGTGAGCTATTACGACTACTACCAGCCCGAAGCATATATCCCAACATCAGACACCTATATAGAAAAAGACCTCAGCATCAACGAAGAGCTGGAAAAGCTACGCCTGCGTGCTACAAGTAGTTTGCTGAGTGGCCGCAGAGATATCATTGTGGTAGCATCTGTAAGCTGCATATACGGTATGGGTAATCCTACAGACTATGCAGCAGGTATCATCCGCCTGAACCGTGGCGATAATATAGGACGCAATCAGTTCCTGCACAGGTTGGTCAATGCTTTGTATATGCGCAGCCAGGGAGAATTCACCCGTGGTACATTCCGCGTGCAGGGCGATACGGTTGATATCAATCTGCCTTATGTAGATTATGGTTATCGCATCACCTTCTTTGGCGATGAGGTAGAAGAAATTGAAAGCTTCGAAACTGATACCGGTAAACGCATCGGCACGATGACCAATGCTGCCATCTTCCCTGCGAATCTCTACGTTGCCCCGCGCGACCAGATGGTGAAAATCATCCACGAGATACAGGATGAGATGAACAAGCAACACGAGTATTTCAAAAGCATCGGCAAGCATATAGAAGCACAGCGTATCAAAGAGCGTGTCAATTACGATCTTGAAATGATACAGGAACTGGGCTATTGCAGTGGTATTGAAAACTATTCGCGCTTTCTCGACCGCCGCAGACCCGGTACACGTCCGTTCTGTTTGCTCGATTATTTTCCGGACGATTTCCTGATGGTGATAGACGAGAGCCATGTTACCATTCCGCAGATAAGTGGTATGTATGGTGGCGACCGCAGCCGTAAGCTGAATCTGGTTGATTTCGGCTTCCGCCTGCCAAGTGCGTTGGATAACAGACCACTCAACTTTCACGAGTTTGAAAACCAACTGAACCAAGTAGTATTTGTAAGTGCCACACCGGGAGATTATGAACTGGAACAAACAGGTGGTGTGGTAGCAGAGCAGGTTGTACGCCCTACAGGATTGTTAGACCCACCAATAGAGGTACGCCCGAGCATCAACCAGATAGACGACCTGCTGGATGAAATAGATAAGCGCATCAAAAAAGGAGACCGTGTGTTGGTAACAACACTTACCAAACGCATGGCCGAAGAGATGGACAAATACCTGAAACGCATCAACATCAACAGCAGATACATACACAGCGAGGTAGATACACTGGAGCGTGTAGAGATACTACGCGATTTGCGTTTGGGTAATATAGATGTACTGGTAGGTGTAAACCTGCTGAGGGAAGGACTTGACCTACCCGAAGTATCATTGATGGCTATACTTGATGCAGACAAAGAAGGCTTCCTGCGCAATGTACGTTCGCTTACACAGATGGCAGGGCGTGCCGCACGTAATGCCGATGGTCTTGTTATCTTCTATGCAGATAAAGTGACCGAGAGTATGCAGAAGACGATAGATGAAACCAACCGCCGCCGCGATAAGCAGATTGCTTACAACCTGCAGCACGGCATCACACCACGTACCGTTACCAAATCGAAAGAAGAAGTATTTAAGCAAACATCTGTACTGGAAATAAAGGGTTACGATGAAAACAATCAATATGCGCTGCACGAAGAGCTGACACCAATTGCGGCCGAAGACGAAGTAGAATACAAGAACATAGCGCAGCTTGAAAAGCTAATAGCCAAAACCAAAAAGGATATGGAAAAAGCAGCCAAAGAACTGGACTTTATGGAAGCTGCACGCTTGAGGGATAAGATGTTCCAACTACAGAAAGAAAAGGAGGCAATGAAGTGATTTATTAGCAGAAGCTAACATAGAATAAAACCTCCAATCGTTACAATTCAACTAACCATAGATTAATGATTTTTTATATAAGGATTAATACTGAGTTTGAAATGATTTTTATCAGGTTTTAATTCAATTTTAATGTTAGTTTTGGAGGACTATGTCACCCAATCCTCGTAAGAAGAAGCTGCTTCTGTTCATTGCTGTCACCAGTATAGTTTTGAATATCGGTTTCATTTTGTTTTATAAATACTACGTAAAAGAGCCCTTATCATTGAATCTTGCTACTGATGTCATCAACAGCAACAAAGCACTGCACAAGCACTATTCTTACTATCTGTATTGCGATACACTGAACGAAATAACGGTACGCCCCGAAGTAAAAGATGCGCCACTATTGCCCAATACGCTGATAGTAGCACCCGGCATCTACAAAGCAGGCAGCAGCATTGTAGATATGAGTAGGGAAGGTATGTACAGGCTCATCTTCCCCGATGAGAAGAACTACCAGGTGATAGTATATAAACACAACCTACTGGCATTACTCAGCTCTATATCTTGGTTACACACCCACGGCAATATTGATAATGATGCTACCGCTGATGAGCTTGCTACCAAAGCCATGCACGACAAAGTGTACCTTACATGCAGCAGAATAGCAACATTTGCCTGCAAAGAGCTTGCACAGCAAGGCTACCAAACCCGTATGGTAGGCGGCATTGCAGGAGACAGCAGCAATGGCTTTGACGATGAGCACACCATGATGGAAGTATTTGACCCCGCTACCAACAAATGGATAGTGGCTGATATAGACAATAACTCCATCTTCAAAATGAAGGATAGCACCGGCTTCCTGAGCTTTGCACAATTCAGAGAGGCGCTCTATAACAACAACTTAGAATTCTACCCTTTATCAAAAGATGTTCGTTACGATATATCGGGTTTTAAATCTAAGAATGACTATGCATTTGGCTTTATAATGGAGCGCCTGCATAATAAAGAAGAGCTTGTAAAATGGTATCAGCGCATCTTCAGAAACGTACTGGTAGAAGGTGATGTATATACGGCAAACGATAAAGAGGTAATACACCGCAAGCACCCTGAATATACATTCAGCGATTCGCTCAGCTTTCAACACAAGTACTTCGCAACCGAAATATCAGGTTACACTTCTCAACACAGTATAACGGAGCACAACCTCCAGCAGCAAACACACAATAGCCATAAGAGCAAAAGGAAAGAATAGCTCAGTATAGTGTTTATAGCTGCTTATTTCAATCTTGGTTTTCTCCAGTTTGTCGATGTCTTTATAGATAGTAGCCAGTGATGCATTGTTGGTAGCCCGATAGTACTTGCCACCTGTTTCGCTTGCTATCTTACGCATCAGTGGTTCATCTATCTGCACAGGCATCATTTGCTTTTGTATGCCAAACGGTGTCTGTACAGGATACGGAGCCTGTCCCATACTACCTACACCAATGGTGTACACACGCACTTTATATGCTTTGGCAATTTCAAGCGCCGTCATAGGGTCTATCAGGCCCGTATTGTTTACACCATCCGTCAGCAGTATCAGCACACGGCTTTTGCCCTTTGCATAGCGCAGGCGATCAACACCCGTTGCAAGCCCCATACCTATGGCAGTACCGTCCTGCAGCATACCGCTCTTTATATTGCTCAACTGTTCTTTCAGTACGTTGTGGTCTATGGTAATAGGACATTGTGTAAAGCTTTCGCCCGAGAAGATGACCAAACCCAGTCTGTCTGTAGGTCGGCTGTCTACAAAGTTCAACGCTACTTTCTTAGCGGCTTCTATACGGTTAGGTTGCAGGTCTTCTGCCAGCATACTGCCCGATACGTCTATCGACATAACGATATCTACACCTTCACTATCTATATTCTCTGTGGTATTACTTGTCTGCGGGCGAGCAAGTGCCGTGATGAGTGCTGCTAATGCCAGTATACGTAGCGCAAACAAGAGCGGGCGCATGCGTACACGCCATGTAGGCTGCACCCTAGCTATACCTGCCAGTGTGGTAAGACGAATAGCAGGATTATCCTTTACCTTGCTGCGCTGTTGCCACCAGATGATGAATGGTATCAACAAGAACAAGCCAAAGAACAGCGGCTGCGCAAAACTGAGGTGTTTGAAATCTAACAAAGCACTCATGATGCAGTTGGTGGGTTTTGAGGTTCAACAACTACTACAGGCTTTGTAGCCATAATGAATTGCTTCGCATAGTCCATAGCCGCCATATGCTCTTGCGGTGTAGGCTGTGCCTTGGCAAACTTGGCAAGGTCTGCTATGTAGAAGATGTTCGTCAACAACATTCTGTGCGATGTCATCTCCTTATGCAGCGCTACTTTTTGCAATATCTCGTCCGATGTCAGCTCCATTACATTTACACCAAAGCGTTCTTCCATGTACATGCGCAGGATGTCTACCAACTGTGTATGGTATTCTTTCGGGTTGTTATTCTCCCAAAGCTTTTGCTGTTCCAATTCAACAAGCAGGCGGATTGCCTTTTCGTTTGGTGTTTCTTTTGGCCCTTCGGGTATAGGTGCAGGTGCATGCTTTCTCTTGCGCAGGTAAACGATAACTACGGCAATCAGTACTGCCAGCAATATGCCTCCTATTATGTAGCCAATGTAGTCCTTCCACGAAGATTCTACACCTACTATATCTTTAATCCCCTTGAACGGTTTTGTAGTATCTACCGCTACAGGCTGCACCAGTATAGGGAATGAATCTGTCTGAAGTGTTTGTGGTGTACCACTGTTGGGCAATACGGTAAATATAAACCTCGGCACTACGTGCATACCCGAGTCGAAACCCGTGATGAGTACACGCTGCTTGTAGGTAACTATACTGCCGTTTTTGACGGTATCTATCTTGCCCTTTTCTACTACTTCCAGTCCGTTGAATGTGTCGGGTATAACTGCCCATTGCAGCTTGCTTGTAGCAGGGTTGTGCTGTGCTTCTACAAACAGCCTTGCTTGGTCGCCCACAGTTATCTGTGCGGCATCTATGCGCGCACCTACTTTTTCTTCCTGTGCAAAAGAAGTAGAGCCTGCCAGTAACAGCAGCAGCAATACGCGATATGTATATAGCCTTGCCTTCATGCTTATCTTGCTTTAAAGAATGTTTGCAGCGATTTTACATAGTCTGCATCGGTCCGTATATCCAGCAATTGCGCGCCGCTTTTGCGGAATGCCTGTATGCAGTATTTCTGATGTTGGTCGAAACTGTTGGCATACTGTGCGCGTACAGATTTATCGTCCGTATCTACCCATTGCATAATGCCACTCTCTGCATCCATTAGTTGTACCAAGCCTGCCTGTGGCAGTTCACGGTCGTGTTTGTCATATATCTGTATGCCTACAAGGTCGTGCTTGCGGGCAGCCATTTGCAGTTGCTGTTCGTATGGTTCGCTGATGAAATCGCTCATCAGGAATGTGATGCTCTTTTTCTTCTGTACCTGATTCAGGTATTCCAACGCTGCTTTGATATTGGTACCTGCTTTTTGTTCAGGTTCCAGTGCTATCAGCTCGCGGATGATGCGTAGTATATGGCTGCGCCCTTTTTTAGGTGGTATGAATTTCTCTACCTTATCGCTGAAGAAGATAACACCTACTTTATCATTATTAGTAGCGGCCGAGAAAGAAAGCACTGCGCTTACCTCCGTTATCAGTTCGCGCTTCAGGCGTTTACTGGTACCGAATAGCGAGCTGCCACTCACGTCTACCAACAACATCACAATCAGTTCTCGCTCTTCTTCAAAAACTTTTACAAACGGGTGAGAGAAACGGGCTGTTACGTTCCAGTCTATAAACTTCACATCATCGCCCGGTGCATATTCGCGCACTTCACTGAAGGACATACCCCTGCCCTTGAATGCGGAGTGGTATTCCCCTGCAAAGATATGATTACTCAACCCTCGGGTTTTAATCTCTATCTGTCTTACACGTTTCAGTATTTCTGCCGTTGTAAGCATCTTTTTCGGTGCGTTTTTTCAGATGACAAATGTAATCGTTCAGAAATATCAAATACTTAAAATTTTTCTAAAAATTAGCCCTTAGCTTTGACAAAAATTAAGAACATGGCACATATAAAAGGGTTGGTTACCATACTGGCAGGCGCATCACTCCTGATGGCATCGTGCGGAGGTGAAAATAAGGATGAAGGCACTGCGGTAAATGATACGGCTGTAGTGGCTGCAAAACCTGCGGTAGAACTGGCTGATTTTTCGTCTTCTCCTGAATTTCCCGATGCGCAACTGAGCATTGCAGATGTAAAAGCTACGGCACAGGGTGCTGACTCTGTAAAACTGGCTTTCAGCTTTAATGTAAAGAACTACGAACTGAAGAACCAGACTACAGATGCTGAACATAAAATGTGCAATAATTCAGACAAAGGGCAGCATATCCACTTTATCATAGACAATAAGCCATATACGGCGCTATACGAACCTAAGCATGAGGTAGTATTGCCAAAAGGCGGCGAACACTATGTACTGGTATTCCTGTCGCGCTCTTATCACGAATCTATTAAGGCGAAAGGAGCATCTGCACTGTACCGCTTTAAGATTGATGAAAAAGGCAAGCTGGAAAAACTGGCAGAGCCAAAAACACCGATGGTATTCTACAGCAGGCCGAAGGGCGACTATATAGGCAAGAACAATACAGACAACCTGTTGCTGGATTTCTATGTATGGAACGGACAACTGAGCGATACAGGACTGAACGTAAAAGCGCATCTGGTAGCTGATGGTGTTGATACTACTTTTGTACTGAAAACATGGAAGGCTTACATGCTGAAAAATGTATCACTTGGCAAGCCAAGCATTACACTGACACTGACAGACAAAGACGGCAATAAAGTAGAAGGCGACAATACAGAAGTAACAAGGCAATTTAACCTTGCTGTTGATGAGCCGATAAAATAGTTGGAAGATATAAAACGAAATGAACGGCTTGGTATTTTTACCGAGCCGTTTTCTTTTGTACCTTAACCATCCATGCAATTCAGCACAAGGGTATATAAGATTATTGACAGCATCACCGCTAACCGATATTGGTTATTATTAGCTGCATTATTACTAACCACTACTGCTTTGTTCTTTTCATTTCCCAGCTATGGAGATATAAACCCAAAAGAATGGGCGCCTTTATTTGAAAAAGCTGCCAACCCTTTTGCAAATGGTAGCTATGCCGACGGTACACATGCTGCAAAACTTAGTTTCAGACTGGTATTGCCGCTAATCATCCACTATTTGCATCTGAACATTACAGGTGTATTAATACTGCTGGGCATTATCGGTGTACTCAATTTTTATCTGGTAGTAAAACTGGCACATACCATATTGCAAGATAAGCAACAGGCTTTTATTACAGGACTGTGCAGTGCATTGATATATTTTGGCAAATGCTCATTTACAGAGCTTCGCGGTACTATGTTCGATGGATTGGCTATCTGTTTTTTGCTGAGCGCCATGCTTTCGAGGCATTATTTGGCTACTGCAATCTTTATATTCCTGAGTGCATGGTGCGATGAACGTGGGTTGATAGCATCAGCTTTAATATGGCTATACTTTGTTATTAAAAATGATGAGCCTGCTTTCTTTAAAAAGATATTCAGCAAACAGCTATCTGCCATCTACTTGGCATGGATTGCCTATATAACCATACGCTATGTACTTAGCACAACATACGGGCTACATACCGATACAAAAGGTGTGGGGCTGAGTGTGTTGCTTAATCAGATAAACAATATACCCATGGGAATTTGGAGCGCGTTGGAAGGGTTGTGGCTACTGGTAATAATGGGAGGTGCATTGCTATACCGCAATAAGCGTTATATAGAATTGCTCAAATATATAGGCATCTGTGGCATTATACTAATACTCGGGCTTAGTGTAGTAGACATCACACGCAGTGTAGTATATATTTTTCCTATCGTTTTTATTGCGCTGTACCTGATAAACAAATACTGTGAAAAAGAAATGTTGCATAAGCTGCTATGGTATGCTTTGATACTGTGTTTTGTATACCCGGCTTATTATACTGGTGGTAAAAGTAGTATATGGTGGACGTACCCATTGCCATTGCAAATGTTGAGGTAGTACGTGCATTAATAAACATAGTTCGTACACTCTTTATTATGAAAGAACCTTGCAATTGGATAGCAGGTTCTTTTTTATCATCATATTGGGGTGCTCATGTATTGTAGAAAGTTTTAGGCAATCCTCTTCACATTACCTACCCCGTCTATATCCATTATCTGCACAATGCCGGGTGTTTTGCCTTCTTCTATCTTGCCTATGGTGTGATGCATTTGCAGAGCGCGTGCACCATTCCATGTAGCCCAGCGCAGCAGGGTACTCCAGTCTATATTCGGGTATTGTTTTTTGATGGTTTGCAGCTCTGCCATGATGCTCAGTTGATGATTGGACGACAGGCTGTCTGTACCAATGCATATATTGTTTGCATCGCGCAGCAGCAGGTTGATGTCCGGCAGGCGGTTTTCTATATACATATTGGCATTGGGGCACAGGCACCAGTACACATCGGGCAACAGGCGTTGCACGGCGGTAACGTCTGCCTCTGTAGTATAGGTATTGTGTATCAGCACAAGGCGGTGTGTAGGTGCCATCCAGCGCATATATGTTTGCAGGGACGACTTGCCACTCGGGTGAAAGAATGAATCATCTATACCCAAACCACTCAATAGTGTACGTACCGCACCTTCTTTGCTTTTATAAAACGCATCCTCCGCAGGGGTTTCCTGGTTGTGGATGGATATAATACTTTCAGGATTGTGTTGGTCTATCAGCTTGAAAAGTGCGTATGATACCGAGTAGGGCGCATGTGGCACTATGCTCTGGTTGAGGATATGCGTATCACTATCCTGTGCAGCAAAAGCATCGTAGGTTTTTACCGCGTATTCAAACTGCCTTACGGGCATTTCATTAAAGCCGATAGCCTCTGTAAAACTGTGAAAATGCATCTTGCCGCTTGCACGTTCTGGTAGCGTATCGTTGGTATTGCAGATATCGCCCACGGCTACTATACCGTTATCCAGCATTTCGCTAAAAGCGCGTTGGCGTGCCGCCGTCTTTTGCTCATCACTAAAACCAAAGCGGTGTTGCATTACCTGTTGCAGAAAAGGCACCAGCCCCGTATGCTCGGGTATGATGCCTTTCATATGCGATAGCTCCAGATGGCAGTGTACGTTTACAAAGCCCGGAGTCAGTATGCCTTCGTAGTGTGTTGCTTCACTTTGTTTTTCAGCACCGTGTATGGCTACTATTGTGCCATCCGTTGCTGTTTTTATTACCGAACCTTCGGGCAGCCAATTGATGCCGTCGTGTATCCTGGATGCTGTAAGCAGCACGGTTGTTATATTTTAAAGTGTTTCAGCAGTATTACTTCTCTTTCTTCCAGCAAGCGCCATTCGCCGCGTGGTAGGTTTTTCTTGGTAAGGCCCGCGTACATAACACGGTCCAGCTTTTCTACTGTATAACCCAGACTCTCGAATATGCGACGCACAATACGGTTGCGGCCGCTGTGTATTTCTATACCCAGTTCGTTTTTCTCATCCAGATAAGAAAGTGCATCTACCACTACTGGGCCATCTTCCAGTTCAAGACCTGCTAGTATAGCTTCAAAGTCTTTCTTGGTCAGCGGTTTATCCAGCGTTACCTGGTATACTTTCTTGGTCTCGTAGCTTGGGTGCGATAGTTTCTGCGCAAGGTCACCATCGTTTGTCAGCAGCAACAAGCCCGTTGTATTCCTATCCAGCCTGCCCACAGGGTATAGCCTGTCTATTTCTGCACCTGCTACCAGGTCCATCACCGTATCACGGCCCTGCGGGTCGTCTGTGGTAGTAATGTATCCTTTAGGTTTATTCAGCAGCAGGTAAACACGGTTTTTCTGTGGTGTCAGTTTTTTACCGGCAATCGTTACTTCGTCAAACTCCTGTACGCGGTAGCCCGGGTCAAGTGCCAGTTCACCATTTACTTTTACCTTACCTTTCTTCACCATTTCAGCCGCTTCCCTTCTGCTGCAAGTACCGCTGTGTGCTATGTACTTGTTCAGCGTCATTTCTTTTATCTCGTTCTCTTCTTCCTGCTCGTCGTCGTCTTTGCGAAAACGCTTTTTGCTTACTTCTGCCTTCTTGGTAAAGTATTCTTTCTTGGCTTTCTCGTATTTCTCAGCCTCGTTTTTGCGGAACGGGCCACTTACTTTGCGAGAACCCAGCGGGAATGCTTTATCAAAATCTTCAGCACGTTCGCCTTTTTTCAGCGTCAGCTTCTTGCCTTCGCCCAATGATTTTTCAAATTCCTTAGGGGTTACGAAGTTCTTTTCGTAGTCCTCTACAGGGCGGGCTGCCTTATCTTCTTTAAATATGTTGCGTTCAGAAAACTTCTTTTTGCTTTCAGGACGGTTGTCTTTTTTATCGAATTTGCCGCCTTTACCCTCTTTATCAAAGCCTTTTTTATCCTTGTCATAGCTGCGCTTCGGACGATCTTCGCCATCCTTGCTGAATGAGCGTTTAGGACGGTCACTATCAAACTTGCGGTCTTTATTATAAGGAGATTTCTCGTAGCTGCTACGTTTTGGTTTGTCCTCCCCATCGCGGCTGAAACTGCGTTTAGGGCGGTCTTCACCATCCTTGCTGAATGAGCGTTTAGGACGGTCGCCATCTTTATCGAACGAGCGCTTAGGGCGGTCGTTGTCAAATTTACGGTCTTTGTTGAATGGTTTGTCGAAGCTGCGCTTTGGTTTGTCTTCCCCATCGCGGCTGAAGCTGCGTTTCGGGCGGTCTGCGCCATCTCTGCTGAAGCTGCGTTTCGGCCTGTCTTCCCCATCCTTCGGGAAAGAACGCTTCGGACGGTCTGCGCCGTCTTTAGAAAATGAGCGTTTGCTCCTGTCATCACGGTCAAAACTCCTTTTAGGGCCTGCATCGTCATCGCGCTTATCCCTGCCGGCAGGCTTTTTAAAGCCTCCTGCCGGTTTGCCTGTATCTCTTTTTTCAAAGCCTTTCTTATCGCCGTCCCTACCTTTGCCGGAAGATGGATTATTCCTCATTATTCAGTTTTATTCAATATGATAAGCTGCAAAGGTACAATCTTTACGGGGGACTAAAGTTTTTTTGAAAAATCTGTAACATTTTTGTTGCCATAGCTATATACTAAGGAATGGAGCTTAAAGATTACAATAACTGCGTTAAAGAGTGGGCTGATGCACTTTTCCGCTTTGCCTGTAAATGCACAGGCAACGAGGAGGACGCCAGGGATGTAGTACAGAACAGCTTCGAAGTATTGTGGCAGAAAAGGGAAAATGTGGCACCCGCTAAGGCAAAAGCCTTTCTGTTTCAGGTAGCGTACAACCAATCGGTAGATAACTACAGGAAACAAAGCAGGATGAGCTACAAAGAGGAAATAGATGACAACCGCAGCATAACACCGGGGCAAAACGACCTGAAACGGGTTTTGGAACGTGCACTGACCAAACTCGACGAACAGTCTAGAGCGCTGGTACTGCTGAAGGACTATGAGGGCTACAACTATGAGGAGATAGGACAAATAACGGGATTGAACGAAAGTCAGGTAAAAGTGTACCTGCACCGCGCCCGTAAAGTGCTGAAGGAATATTTAGTAAGTGTTGAAAACGTAATATAAATAGCGATGGTGAACTTGGAGAATTATGAAGAGTACATGATGATGTACGCAGACGGAGAGCTGAACGAGGCGGAAACCAAAGCCCTGATGGACTTTGTAGATGCCAACCCTGAGCTGGCCAAAGAGCTGGAGGCATACTCAGCTACCAAACTGGTACCCGATACCACAATGGTATATGCCAATAAAGACCAGCTGATGAAAGCCCCACCCGCAGGCGGACGTACCATAGGTATGCGCACATGGTGGATGTATGCAGCAGCCGCAGCAGTATTATTGTTTGCCGTAACAATCTTCAGGCAAGGTGGCGATACTGCAGACAGCCCTGCGGTAGCTAGCAACACACCAGCTGTACAACAACCCGTTTCAACACAACCAACACAAACACCTGTAACAGATAATAAAACCGAAAAGGACTCAAACAGAGAAGAGCTCCATTCAAATCCGGTAAGTCCTGTTACCCATGAAAACAATATTGCAAGTGGTGAGTCGAAAGTAGAAAGTAGAAAGTCTATAGAAAGTAACAGAAAGCCTAAGACTATAATTGAAGAACAACCGAAAGAAGAAATACGAATTGCTAAAGAAGAGAAAATAACACCTGCGCCTCAACAACCTGCTTACAAACCTGAAAACGAACCTGTGCAACAAGTATTGGCACAACAAACAGAAAAACCAAACAAAGTAGAACAGATAAGCAAACCAACAGAAGAAACAAACAACGAACAACCAAAACAAAGAAGGCGCTTGCTGGATATGTTGCCCATCAGCAGAAACAAAAGAGAAGGTGCCAGCATGATAGCCAGTGCAGTAACAAAAAGAGTAGAAAACGTAACAGACAACCTGAAAGACACAGACATAAAATTTAAAATAGGTAACAAAGAAATATTTGTAGTTAAACTTTAAAAAAACGAACAGAAGATGAAACTGATATATTGCCTGATGGCGGCTACAATGATAAGCCTGAACGCCAACGCACAAGACGGAGAAAAAAAAGAAAAGAAAGAAAAGAAATCTACGACTATCACTTTAGGCTCTGATGGCATTAAAGTGAATGATAAAAAAGTAGAAGAAAAACCGGAGAAGAAATTCGACTTATCTGTAGGTATCGTTGATATTGGTATCAACTCTATCATAGATAACACCAACTACAATAGCGCTGAAGCAAAAGCATTTATGCAAGTACCCCAAAACCTGCAAAATGAAAACCTGTTCAGCATGCGCACCGGTAAATCGTGGAACGTAAACGTATATCCTTTGATGGCAAAAATACGTTTGCACAACGGCAAGAAACAGAGAATCTATTTTTCTACAGGTATAGGTTTGCAGATGTACAATTTCCGCTACACCAAAAACATCAGTTTCAGAAATGAAACAGTGCCAATGGTGGTGATGGATACTATCAACTTCAGCAAAAACAAAATAGGCCTTACCTACCTGACTATTCCACTGCAATTCACCTTCAAAACAAAACTGGCAGAGAAAGCATGGCTAGTATATGGCGTGGGTGCTACCGGTGGCTACCGCATAGCTTCATGGAATAAACAAGTATCTCCTGAACGTGGTAAGCAAAAGAACAGGGATGAATTCAACTTCAACGACTTCAATGCTTGTGTAACGGGTGAAATAGGCCTTGACAATATATTCCGCCTGTTTGCAAGCTATCAGGTAACTCCACTGCACAGCACAGCTCTTGACCAACGTCCGTTTACAATAGGCCTGCGTTTTGGTGGTATATAATGAGAAAGGGATTTGATTATTATACAAGCAGAAAACCCCTCGCACTGCGAGGGGTTTTCTGTTATATTTTGAAATCACTTTATTTAAATAACCCTTCCATTGCTTCTTGCACCGCTTCGGGGTTGTTCATATTTTCCATACCAACCAACATTATAAACCATATATAAAATGCAATGGTCATCAATGATAGTACAAGCGCTATAATAGCACATATCTTACCTGCTTTCAGGTTGCTGTAAGAACCCGGTGTATACATTGCGGGGTTGGCTATATAGCGGTTGGTATCTTTACCTGCCAGTACCAATGCAATGATAGATGTAACAAGCCCGCCACCGTAGCAGCAGCAAAGCAATATGGAAACGATGCCTAATACCAGTACAGCAGTTGCATTGGGCAACGCTATTTGTGGTTGGTTCAGTTGTTGTTGTTCAGAATAGTTGTTTTCAGTCATATAAGTTGGTTTGAGAAGATTTTGTAGATATAGTTAACAAAGATTACAACAGTAGCTACAATATATAAATATTTCACCGCTGTTGCTCCATGCCTGAATTTAAATACCATATGCAGCAAAAGGAATACTACAGTAGCAATAATAAATAATGTTGGCGGATAGAAATGCCACGAGGCATGTATGTCTCCCTTCAGCAAAGCAATAGTGCTTCTTTGCAAACCACAACCGGGGCAATCTAAATGCATCAGCTTTTTAGAAGGGCATGAAAGCATATGCTGTTCTACCCACGCAATGCAATTATCGTATGCCGATGCCATGGTGTTATTCCTCTATTATACCTGCAGCTTTTTTGTGCTTTGCTCTTTCTGCTTCCAACACTGCCTGCGCTTCTTTGAAGGTAACCATGATTTTATCAATCAGTTCTTCAATTTCTGGTCGTCCTTCTTCTTTGCGCCCCAGTTCTTCTATACGCAACAGTTGTGCATGCATGTCACGTATCTTCACAATACCTACGCTCGACTTGAGGAAGTGTGCTTGTTTGTATATAGCTTCCCAATCGTTGGTATTACGTATCAGATATTCCAACTTATCCAGTCCTTCTGGTGTAGTACCCAGAAAGATATCGAGCAATTCGTAGAGGTATTTAGAATCTCCTCCTGATAATTCCTGCAGGTAACTGAAATCTATTAATGGCTCCATACGCAACGATTGTTATTGACAAAGATATAAACGTCCTGCAATCTTGCTACTTTTTAGGTGCTAAAAGCGCCTGATATTGTGCAGGCTGTGTAAGAATAGAAATGGCTTTGTTGAAGTCCTCGTCATCTTTTAGTCCGTTTTCTATCCTGCCGCGTATGTAGTAGTAGCGTGTTATGATTTCGCTCTGTAACAAACGGGTTATTTCTTTCTTATTCTTCTGCAAATCTTGTTTTTTATCGTGCGATGCTTTTGCCAACAATGCATTGTATTCAGTCTTCAACGCATCAAAAGATTTGTTGCGTGTGGTTATTTGTTTGAAAGAATCGAGAGCTACTTCAGAATCTGTCTTATAGGCATAGTCTTTACCATCCAGCCATTTCGCAAAATCGGCAAACTCTGCATCTGTAATGGCAAAGCTACCTGCAGGTGCAATTGTTTTATGTGTTTTTACATACTGAGTAGCGTATTCAAAAAACATGTTCTTTATATAGAGTGTTACAGCTAGTTTGCCAATGTCTTCGTTAGGTACTGTTATATCAGGATCTACACCGCCGCCACTAAATACCCTACGACCACCTTTTGTTTTGTATTCTTTCTTCAGTGAATCCGGGATATGCCCTACACTACCATCTGCATTGCGGCTGGCATAGTCTATAGCCTGTATGCAGCGCCCGCTGGGTGTGTAGTATTTTGCTGTAGTCAGTTTCAGGCGGGCATTATAGCCTACAGGCTTAGTTATCTGCACCAAACCCTTGCCATAAGAACGCTCGCCTATTACCACCGCCCTGTCAAGGTCTTGCAGCGTACCAGATACTACCTCTGATGCAGATGCCGATGAACTGTTGATAAGCACTGCCACAGGTATTTTCTCATCCCAAGGCGCGCCTTGGGTTTTAAATTCCTGATAGAACTCCTGAATCTTACCTTTCGTAGTAACCACCAACTGGCCACGGTCTACAAACAGGTTGCAGATAGATACCGCTTCGTCAAGCAAGCCACCAGGATTGTTACGCAAATCGAGCACTACAGATTTCAGGTTCGGCTGTACCTTCTTCAAACTGTCGAGCGAGCTGCGAAGTATGCGGCTACATGCAGGTGTGAACTGTGTCAGCGTTACATACGCTATATTTTTATCAGGACCTACCAAACCTGCAAACGGGACACTGGAAAGCTCTATCTCGCTGCGTGTCAGTTTCTTGACAGATTCCGTACCTGTAAGCGCGTCCTTAATCAGTAACCCCACCTGTGTACCGGAAGCTCCTTTGAGCAGTGTACTGATGGCATCCATATTTTTATCCTTCAGCGGCTGATTGTCTATAGAAATCACCTCGTCTCCCGGTTTCAGGCCAGCTGCTGCTGCGGGGCTGTTCTCATACACATCTCCTATATATACTTTTTCTTCTTTTTTACGAAGATTGGCACCTATGCCGCCAAACTTGCCTGTTGTCTGAAACTCATACTCTTCAATATCAGACTCTGTAATGTAGTTTGTATATGGGTCAAGGCCATCAAGCATGGCATCTATACCGGTTTTTATCATTTTTCCTGGCTCAATAGGATCTACATAATATGTGTTAAGTTCTTTGAATATAGTAGTATATATATCTAGATTTTTAGATACCTCGAAGTAAGAGTCCGGTGCTTGAGCCCTGACAAACAATAAAATGGTACCCGAAACTGACAAACCGAGTAAAAAACCTTTATATCTTTTGAATATATTCTGCATATGCTACTGAGCAATGTATATAACAGCAATGTACGAAAAATAGTATGCTGTGAGATTTGACATGGTATTTTAACAGATTTATGACAGAAAAACAGTTGGATAGCCGAACTAATATGTTTATATTGCAGTAGTAAAATAGCGTGAAATGAAGAAATTTATACTAAGCCTGTCTATCATTCTTGGATTAGCTGCAAGCAATGAAGCTAATGCTCAATTTACCATAGCAAAAGATACAGCTAAAGGTGTGGCATCTGACTATGGTGCTAAAGTTACCAATACAGTAACCAATACTTCTCCAGGTACTGCCAAATATGATTGGAAGATAATAAGCACAAATATTAATAGTGGATCAGGGGCATGGTACAATGATTTCGGTCTTTGTGACAATCAGCAATGTTATGACAAAGGTGTTTTGTCTGGCTCTTTACAAACCAGCCTTGATGTAGCTGCCGGTAGCTCAATGACTATGTATATTACATATCCCACTTCTATAGCATCTGTAACAAGCTTCGGTCCTTTTTATGCTACTGTTGAGGTTAGTCAAGGCTCTGCTAAAGATACTGCAACATGGATATTAAATAAATGGGCTACTGGTGTGGGTGCTGTTGCTACAAAGTCTTCTGATAATGTTGTACTATATCCAAACCCTGTTCGTGATGATTTAAACATCGTATTTACAGGAATGAATGAAGTAAAATCTCTTGGCATTTACAATTTGATAGGTAAACAAGTAAGTGCGTATAAAGTAAATGGCACAAGTGCTTCAGTAAATGTAGAAAATATGCCTGCAGGTATTTATATGCTTCGTTTGATGGACGGGCAAGGTCACGTAGTAGCTGTGCGTAAATTTAATAAGCAATAGTTGCTAGTTAATTAAGACATTAATAAAAAAGGCTTACAGATGTAAGCCTTTTTTATTTAATTATAGTCAAGCTCTTCACTCAAAAATAATAGTACCTTAGATTAATGCGATTTAATATCTATCTCATATTAATTCTTCTATTGGCTAACAATGCATACGCACAACATGTGCTAGCAGAAGGAACTATAAACTATGACATTTCGATTGATCCACCGGCTAATCAAGAGGGTTTGTTACAATACAAAGGCACTTATACGATAGTGGTTAAGGGATTTTCTGTAAAAGAAACGTTGACACTGGAAAATGGCTATGTAACAACCTTATTATATAACTACAGAGATAGTACTGCGTATTCTTTAAAAAAGCTGAGCAATAAAAACTACGCCATACAATTGGATTTGAAAACGATGCAAAGCAGGCGTAAAAAATATGAAGGATATACTGTAACACAACTGAAGGGATCAAAACAAATAGCGGGTAATACTGTAAATGAAGCTATTGTGACATATAAAAACGGTATTACTTCTACTATTGCATATAATAGCAATTTAGCTCCTGGCAACATAGTATTTGACAACTACCCAGGCATACAATATATTTTGTTGTCGTTTACAAATTATAATGATGATGGTACTGCTATACATTTTACTGCAAAATCTATAGATGAAACACCTGTAGAGAATGCTGTATTCAGAATACCATCCAGCTATAAAATAATCAGCAATGCTGAGTATCTTCAGTTTACAAGAAGTAGATAAGTGCTCATTGCTTTATGTAAATAACCTCAAAACTTAATGTTATGGCAAGAATATACTTTATTGCCGTTATGATGTTGTTTTGCCAAACAAATGCAGATGCCCAAGCCGGGGTATACAGGTCTTGGGAAGATGCTATGCAGGAGAAAGAAAATGTGTATAAAATACACATGACTTACAGGGGTATGGAGGAAGTTCCAGACATTCTGGACCAGTTTCCAAATCTTGAGGAACTCAACCTGAGTAATAATAGAATAAAGAGCCTCCCTCCCTCTCTATTCAATTGCAAAAATCTTAAAAAAATAATTCTGTTTCGCAATAAGATAACAGAAGTGCCAGAAGCTATTGGCAGGCTCTACAAACTTGAAGAACTATCTTTCAGTTATAATGAAATCAATAGTTTACCGGATTCATTCTGCTATCTGAAATCTCTGAAGAGTTTTGCAATTAATGGTAATAGCCTCGACTCTCTGAACAATTGTATAAACCAGCTTTCTAAGCTGACAACATTAAGAATAAATAATAATGAGTTGGTACACTTACCCGAAAATATCACAACAATGAAAAATCTTGATTTTATTGACGCAGGAGATAATTATCTTGAAGACATCCCTCAGAATATGGGTGACATGCAAAATTTGAGGTTTCTGTATTTGAATAAAAATAAAATTCAGGCTTTGCCGGAATCTTTAGGAAAATGTCAAAAACTACAGGAGCTTGATGTTGTACGGTCTGGTATAATACGAATGCCGGCAAGCCTAAGTAATATCAGGGCATTAGAAAATGTATATGTGGATGACAGAACAATACCATTTTATGAAAACAGACAGTACCGTTTCAGACAAGTCATACAGGTAATACAGGGTGGTGATATGCTGTACAGACCATCACAAAATCCTTAGTAAAAAGGAAAGGGCTACTCAACTGAGTAGCCCTTTCCTTTTTACAGCATTAATTCCTAAGGGAACTGTATGCCTTTATATTTATTTACATCAACCATCGGTATGGTTGCTTTGTATTTATTGTTAATAGCCATGATAATCTGATTAGCTACTAATGCATAACCACGCTGTGTTAAGTGTACACCATCCAATGAAAAGGCGCCACCACTTACAAAGCTGGCATTGAAGCTGGCACCATTGAAAATAATACCTGTTTGTAAGGTTTTCAGATACGCGTTCATATCAACCATTGCCAAGTTTTCTCTACGTGCCATCAGGTATATTATGTTATTGAAAGCTGCAGTAGCTGTTTTAATTTTTGCTACTTCATCTGCAGTCAATACATATCTACCAGGGATTGGCTTCTTAGTACCCCATCCTTTACATTTAATTGAATCCTGAGGAGTGCTTAACAATATGTATTCACCATCTTTTATGTGTCTGAATTTTGTTGGCACTGTGCTATCTTCAATAATAAAGTAGTTAGCACCTTCGTTGAAGCGAATAAAACCACCCAATGCATTATAAGCATTGTTCAACAGGTTTGCATCGTTTTTAGTAAGGGTAAGCCCTTTTGCAGGAATAGTAGTGCTAAACGGTATTGATGTAACATCAGGGATGTTAAGTAATACACCTTGTGCCCCGCTGCGTCTCAGGTTGCTCAGTACACTATCATATGCTGCATTAAACTGATCAACATCAGATATTTTGTTTGTACCCCCCAATGTTGCCGGAGCTTGTTCCCCGCCGGAAGTTGCATAGCCTAATACGTCATTACTACCTATCCATAAGGTAAAGAATGTTGGTTTTGCTACCATTACTTCGTCTACCGGCCTAGAACCTGTAGGGCTGACGAACATACGTTTAGCATACGGATTCAGGAAACCATAGCCTGGAATTACAAAGTCGATACAACGAATGCCCGGGATACCCATATTATTAAATGGCCCCGAACTATTAAAGATATTAGTACTGCTTCCTACAGTATCTAATGCCCCTGTATAAGGAATAGGAGATAAAGAAGCTGCACTGTCACAAAGGCCCTGATGCATACCAAGCACGAGTTTAGCACTTGGATATCCGTATTCTCCCGGCAATAGTGGCTGACGGAAAATACCTCCACCAACAGTTTTGAACTGTTCTGCCAGTATAGCAGGGTATGAGTTTTCCTGACCAGATCTGTAAAGACTACCATCAGCATAACCTGCGGTTAATGAGTTACCAACTGCTACATAGCTGCTGAAATCTGCGCCATCGCCTTTTGATGGCTTCTCTGGCTCAATATTTGGTTTACATGACGCAACAAATGCCATTAAACCGAGTATATATAATTTCTTCATTGTTGTAATTTTTTGTTGGGGATGTATTAGAATTCGTAGTTAAGACCAATTCCCGGATTAAAGATTTTTGTTTGATAGCGTCCGGAAAACTGTGCCTCATCGAGCGAACCTTCACGAACCGGTGTAAATACGTATTCAAGCACACCCATTATTGCAAGTTTTTTATTAGGCTTGAAAACAAAACCACCTGTTGCCATAATATGGTTATTATCGGGCAAGTCCGGAGACAAATAGCCATCTCTTACAGGAGACTGATCGTATGCAGCACCAAGCATAGCCGTCCATTTATTACCTATTGCGTAGTTACCACCAACACGCAGTATTACAGTGTTTTTGTAACGACGAGGGGAGCGAGTATCCAGCAATGCGGAAGTGTTCTTTTCATAATCAAAAATCAGACTATCATAACTACTCCAACCTACAAAGTTTGCATCTGCTTGCAGACCTAATCTTTCAGTTACTTTAACACCGATACCAACAGACACTACTTGCGGAAGATTTATATCTGATTTGAATGAAGTATATGGGAAATTGCTTGCCAATGCTGATGGCACTGTAAAAGTTGCAGCACCATTTTTCACTTTCATCTTTACACCTGAACGGTAGCTGATACCGAACTGGATATTATCATTGGCACGCAGATGCACACCAATGTTATAGCCATAACCCATTGCATTGCCTTTCAGCTCTGCCATACCATCCTGGCCATTGCTTTGCAATGGTATTGCTTTCTGGATTTTTACATTACCGGTTGCAATAACAAAGCCTGCACCTACAGATATTACATCGTTAAAACGATAGCTGACTGTTGGCTGGAAGAATATACTTTGTAACTGGATATCCTGAATAACATAGCGGCCACGCCAATTGTCATCCCATTTTATACCTGTACCGAATGGTGTGTACACACCCAAACCAAGGCTTAGTTTGCTTTTGTAACGAACAGGACCGCCAACGTAAAAGTTGAAAGGAGTATATGTTTTAGCTTTACTGTCTGCTGTATAGCTACCTGCAGGTGTTTCTGCATAGCGCGTGTTGGCTGACAGGAATTGTACGCTGCCGTAAGCATTCACATTTTTCAATGCGCTGAGGCCGCCGGGATTGTAGAAAATGGTTGAGGCATCCCATGGAACCGCAGTACCTGTTCCGCCCTGTGCCAATTGCCTAACCCCTTGCAGGTTTAGCTGAAAAGCAGCTCCGTACGCCATTGCCGTAGACAGCAGCAAAGAGCCCATTAATAAAAATTGTTTCTTCATACAAGATTGATTTGTAATAATTGTAATAGGCTGACTATTAAAAATTGCCATTAAGATACCTCTAATAATACTAAAATGCAATACAGCCGCAAATTTTAGTTGGCAACGCCAACTGTTGCTATGCTGATACGAACGCCGGGGATTGTAAGCAGCGCATTGGCGCAGGCCTCCAACGTAGCGCCTGTAGTCAGCACATCGTCTATCAGCAGGAAGTGTTTACCCTCGTATTCGGTTGTATTTTTTACTGCAAAAGCGCCTGACATATTATTGATACGCTCTTCGCGCGTTTTTTGTGTCTGGCTTTCGGTATGGCGTGTACGGTATAGCAGGTTTTTTATAACCGGTAGTTGCAAAATTTGACCCATTCCTTCTGCTATCAGTTGGGTTTGGTTGTAGCCACGCTGCGCTTCTTTTTCGGGGTGCAGGGGTACGGGGATAATATAATTTATCCCTTTGTGCCAGTTTAGCTGTTGCAAATCGTAGCCCAGTTGCTTGCCCAGATAGGTGCCTACTTCTTTCTTATCGTTGTATTTGAGCTGGTGCAGCAGGTGTTGTAACAGTCCCTCTGCGGTGAAGTAGGCAAAAGATGTAGCCCTTACCACAGGCACCCTACCTACAAAACGCATAAAAGTTTCGTTCTCTGCTATGTGATGATAGGCAGTACGCGGCAAGCTGAAGACATTGCAGTTAAGACAAAGTACTTCTTCCTCTACCAGCAAAGGTTTACTGCAACCCTCGCAAAGGCGTGGGTAGAGCAGGTGGGTAAGGCCTTGTGTAAGATCATTTATCATTATTTATTCGCGCTCTTCTTTGATTAATACCCCATTCTCATTCAGATAATATTTATATCCTTCCCAATCTTTAATTGTAATCATATCATCCTCTACTAATAAATCACTCTCTCCATGCGGCAAAACAAAGATATCTCTTCCGGAAAAAAACCATTTAATATCGCCTTCTTTACTAAGCCTCGCAATCTGTAATTCACCATGTATCAGGTAGTCATCCTTGAATTTTGTGATAGTAAAGCACGTGGCATCATCACACCTTGTTTTCCAGCCCAACTCCATTTCCGGCAATTTGAACCGATATACAGAATCACAAATACATATCAGCAAACTACCATCATCTATAAGAACATTTCTATCGAAGATACCAGTACCACAACCGCAACCAAGAATCAATGTCTTTGATAAAACAGTATCCTCATCCGATACTTTGATTTCAATTGCGGTAGTATGGCTTGAATGTAATTCTTCAGAGATTACTCTGTCATAATCAACAATCTCGCCTCCTGCTGATACTATATCAATTGAATATGTATGATAGTGTAGTCGCATTATTAATTAAAACAGCATCCTGTAAACATCCTCTACTTTGTTTACTGTCTTTATTTCTATCTTATAGTTTTTGGTATCGAGGCCTTTGGCATTTGCCTTTGGTATAAATATTACATCCATACCCAGTTTATCTGCTTCGGCTATGCGCTGGTCTATTCGGTTCACTGCACGTATTTCTCCAGACAAACCAATTTCACCCACAAGACATACATTGCTTGGTAGTGCTTTGTCTTCATAAGAAGATAACAATGCACATACCACCGCCAGTTCTATACTAGGGTCTTCAATTTTCAATCCACCAGCTATGTTTACAAATACATCTTTAGAACCGAAGTGGAAGCCACCGCGCTTTTCCAGCACTGCGAGCAGCAATTGCAATCTGCGCAAGTCCAAACCACTCACCGTGCGTTGCGGCGTACCATATACCGCCTGCGATGCCAATGCCTGCACTTCTATCATCAGCGGACGGGCACCTTCCATAGTACTCGCTATGGCTATGCCACTCAGCGGCTCATCGTGTTGTGACAATAAGATTTCAGACGGATTGCTGACAGGGCGCATACCATTTTGTACCATCTCGTAGATACCCAGTTCTGATGTGCTACCGAAACGATTTTTGATAGTGCGTAGTATGCGATAAGCATAATGCCTGTCACCCTCGAACTGCAGCACGGTATCAACCATGTGTTCCAGCACCTTAGGGCCTGCAATGGCACCGTCTTTAGTTATGTGTCCTATTATAAAGATGGGTATGTTGGATGCTTTTGCAAAGTGTTGCAACTCTGCTGCACACTCGCGCACCTGCGATACACTACCTGCTGCACTTTCTATATGCGGAGATTCCAACGTTTGTATAGAGTCTATAATAATTAATTGCGGACGTACTTTTTTTACCTCCTGAAAAATAGTGGCAGTGTTGGTAGCCGTCAGCAAATACAAATTCGGATTGGTGATGCCTACCCTGTCCGCACGTAGTTTTATTTGCTGTGCGCTTTCCTCTCCGGAAATGTAAAGTGTTGTCAGATTTTTCCACAGCAATGCGCATTGCAAAAACAAAGTAGATTTACCAATACCCGGTTCACCAGCTACAAGTATCACAGAACCCGGAACAAGACCACCACCTAATACGCGATTCAATTCGGCATCGGGAGTATTGAGCCTGATTTCTTTTTGTATTTCCAGCTCATCCAGCTTGTGCGCTTTGCGTTGCTCTTTGCTCTCTTCTTCCCAACCCGAAATTGGTTTTTGTTTCTCGTCTCGTTGTATTACTTCTTCCACAAAAGAATTCCACGAACCGCAAGACGGACATTTGCCTGCCCACTTAGGAGATTCGTAACCACATTGCTGACAGAAGAAAGCTGATTTGATTTTTGCCATGGCAGGCTAAAGATAAATGAAAAGAAAAAGAGCCATCGGAAGAATCCGCGGCTCTTACTTACTAACCCATTAAATTCACAACTTGATACAAATGTAGTATTCTCCCCGACAGTAAAAAAATGGTTTTCTGTTAAACGCTTATCAAATTTTTAAATATTAAAATCTCTATACATTCAACAATAACTGCTATTTATTGATAGGCAACGCTATAGCATATTATTATCGATTTTTCTATATATAATTAATGTTTGAAATAATTTATATGTATTGATAATTTTTTAATTTACATATATTAATATTTTTATTTATGGCCAAATTATAGGGCTAAACCTCAGAGACGGATTTTCACATATTATATTATCGGGACGGTGTATTTTGCAGTACTAAAACAATTGAAACAAGATGAGTGAGGTTTTCACAAGGATAGAAAAACTGAAAAGGAATTTTTTGCCTGAAGATTTTAAGATGACCACATGGGATGCATTGCAACCCTATTTTGATAAACTGATAGCAACGGAAATAAACAGTAAAGAAGAACTGGAAAGTTGGTTGCGCAACATCAGCGAACTGGAAGCAGTGATAAGTGAAGACGCATGCTGGCGACAAATAAACATGACATGCGATACTACCAACAAAGAATATGAAGATGCATTCACCTATTTCTGCATGGAGATAGAACCGAAGATGAAACCCTACTTCTTTGAGCTGAATAAGAAAATGCTGGCATCGCCATTCATCAAAGAACTGGACGAAGCACAATACTATCCGTACCTGCGCAGTGTACGCAATGCAGTAACACTATACAGGGAAGAAAACGTTGCTATACAGGCAGAGATGAGCCTGCTGGCACAGCAGTACGGTGTGATATCGGGAAAGATGACGGTAGAACACGAAGGCAAAGAATACACCCTGCAACAAGCTGCACGTTTTCTGCAAAGCCCTGACAGGGAGTTGCGCGAAACCATCTTCCGCAAGATAGCGGCACGCCGCCTGCAGGATAAAGAAGAATTGACTAACCTCTTCAACAAGCTGCTGGAAAAACGCCAGCAGGTAGCAGTGAATGCAGGATTTGAAAATTACAGAGATTATAAATTCCGAGAGCTGGGCAGGTTTGACTATACGCCTGCTGATTGCTTTGCTTTTCATGATGCGGTACGTGAACATATACTACCGCTGCACAAAATGCTGGTAGAACGCCGCAAGAAAAAACTGGGCCTTGATGTGATGCGCCCGTGGGATGGAGATGCTGAACCGATAGGTACTGAGCCGCTGCACCCTTTTGAAACAGGTAAGGAATTATCTGATAAAGCGATAGCTGTATTCGGCAAATTGGGTAATTACTTCAGTGGTTGCCTGAATACCATGACGGATATGAAGCGTATGGACCTGGAGAGCCGCGTAGGCAAAGCACCGGGTGGCTACAACTGTCCGCTGGCAGAGACGGGTGTGCCGTTTATATTTATGAATGCAGCAGGTACAGTTAATGATGTGATAACCATGATGCACGAAGGCGGACACGCAGTGCATTCTTTCCTGTCGCACAGCCTGCCACTGTCTTCATTTAAAGAATACCCGATGGAGATTGCCGAACTGGCAAGTATGAGTATGGAACTGTTCTCTATGGAGCACTGGGATATCTTCTTTAGTGATAAAGGCGAACTACAACGCGCACAGATAGAAGAACTGGAACGTGTGATAAGCGTGCTACCATGGATAGCTACGATAGATAAATTCCAGCACTGGCTGTATACCAATCCGGGGCATACCAACGAACAGCGTGAGGCGGAATGGATGAAAATCCTCGCTGAGTTCAACACAGGTGTAACCGATTGGACAGGCTTTGAAGAATACCGTGCATACTTCTGGCAGAAACAATTACACCTGTACGAAGTACCATTCTACTATATAGAATACGGTATAGCACAACTGGGCGCTATAGCAATGTGGCGTCAGTATCGAGAAAATAAAGAACAGTCTTTGGAAAACTACAAAGCAGCTTTGGCACTTGGCTATACCAAAACACTGAAAGAACTGTATGCAACAGCAGGCATCCGCTTCGATTTTTCACCTGCCTATGTAGCAGAGCTTGGCAGCTTTGTGAAGGAGCGATTGGTGGAGATGGGTGTGTAAATAAATTCGTCATTTCGACTGAAAAGAGAAATCCCCTGAGCATTTGTAGTAAAGCTAAGGGGATTTTTCTTTTTAATTGAGTGATGCAAATTTCTCAATACGATATCATCAAACACAAAGCCAGCTAAGTAAATAGAGATTCTACAGATTATGCTATATACTCAATGCAGTCAAATAAATCCATTACCCATTCTTTATCTTTCTCATTTGTAAAAGAAAACACACATACTAATATTTCGTTACCACCATGTTTCATACCTTTCATTTCCCACCCATTTTTAGTGTATATTATTTGAGGATGCGTATTTTTAAGAAAATTGTTAGATAATATTTGATTTGCGCTAAAATGCATCGTTGAAAAATATAAAACACGGCTTTCATTGTTATTTACAAACTGTACAGAATCCGCATTATTAATCATTTTATAAGATTGAATGTCTGTAGGTAAACGCCAATTATGCAATAAGTTCTTTTTTCCTAACAGTCTTTTTAAGAAATTCATCATTGTCAGTTTTATTATGAGGTTGTAATTCAACCCAAGCCGTTGATATTTTCTCTGCAAAATATTATTCAAACAAATAAGCAGCTTTCTCTAAGCTTTCAGGTTTGCCTACATCTATAAAGACATTGCCTGTATGGTTATAACCACGGATGATGTTTTCGCGGGCATGATGCAGGTACAGGTCTATGATGGAGAATTTGCCTTTGAAAGGAATATCCAACATACGGTTGCTGAGCACCTGTATGCCGCTGAATGCAAGCGGTTGCATTTCCAATACTTCGCGCACTATTTTCTGTTCGCCTGTGTTGTTGTTCGTCCACCCGCAAAGCATCAGGTGCTCATCAAACAATAGCTGACGGGAAGACTCCCTCTGCATAACAGCCAGTGTTGCCATCGCATCGCTTGCAGTGTGTGCTTCTATCATTTTGCCCAAATCAAGATTGGTAAGCACATCTACATTCATAATCACAAAATGCTCTTCATGCTCAAAGTAGGGTGCCGCTTTCTTTAGCCCGCCGCCTGTTTCCAGCACTTCGTCTCGCTCGTCTGATATCGTTACCCAACTGCCAAAGCCATTGTTATCATTTACAACCTGTTCTATCTGGTCGGCAAAGTGGTGTACGTTTACAATTACATCTTCTATACCAAAGCGCTGCAGATAGCGTATGTTCAGCTCCAACAGGGTTTTACCATTCACCTCTGCCAGTGCTTTGGGGTGTTTATCCGTAAAAGGTTTCAGACGGGTGCCAAGCCCCGCTGCGAAAAGCATTGCCTTCATAAGTAGCTAAGTTAAGCAAAAGCCTCAACCCCCTAAAGGGGGAAGAATATTAATTGACTTATCATTATCACATCATCAAATTATCAAACGGAACATTACCTTTGCAGCGCTAAAAATTTTGAATATGTCTTTAATGATAGTAGGCTCTATGGCCTTCGATGCGCTGGAAACTCCATTTGGTAAGGTAGACCGTATAATAGGCGGTTCTGCTACTTATGCAGCATGGGCGGCTTCCAACTTTACACAGCCTATCAAACAGGTATCTATTGTAGGTGGCGATTTTCCGCAGGAAGAAATGGATGCGCTGACTGCACGTGGTGTAGATATGGAAGGTGTGGAAGTAGTGAAAGACGGCAAGAGCTTCTTCTGGAGTGGCCGCTATCATATGGATATGAACACGCGCGATACGCTGGTAACAGAGCTGAACGTACTGGGACAGTTCAACCCGCAACTGCCGGATAGCTTTCAGGATTGTGAATTCCTGATGCTGGGCAATCTGGCACCTGCTGTGCAGATAAGCGTTATCAACCAACTGAAAAACCGCCCGAAGCTTATCATCATGGATACGATGAACTTCTGGATGGAAATAGCACTTGACGAACTGAAACAAGCTATCGGCATGGTAGACCTGCTGATGGTTAACGATAGTGAAGCACGCCAGTTGAGCGGTGAATATTCTCTGGTAAAAGCTGCTGCTAAAATACAGGCATTGGGCCCTAAATTCCTTATCATTAAAAAAGGCGAACATGGTGCGCTGCTCTTCCACGGTAAGAAAGTATTTTTTGCACCTGCATTGCCATTGGAAGAAGTATTTGACCCTACAGGCGCAGGCGATACATTTGCAGGTGGCTTCATAGGCCATGTAGCACGTACCAAAGACATATCTTACGAAAACATGAAGACAGGTATAATCCTGGGGTCTGCTATGGCTTCTTTCTGCGTTGAGAAATTTGGCCCTAACAGGTTGAAAGAACTGACGAGAGAAGAAATTGAAGCTCGTATTGATGAGTTTGTAGAACTGGTGAACTTTGATATTAATATCAAGTAGTTGAACTGGGATTTTTGAGATTAAAGGATTAACCACTATAATAAAAGAGAGGAGTGATAATTCACTCCTCTCTTTTTACATTGACACCTGGAGAGTCCATCAATCCAATGAATCCCGGTTTATATTATATACTCGGGCGAATATCTACCACTTTCATTTGCAATTTTGTATTGCCGTTAAATTCGTTTTCGTCTAGCGTATATACAATATCAAATGCACCTTTCTGCACTACTTCAAATTTATCGGCCATACCGAATCCTATACCATCTATTATTATACCCTTGTGCTGATGCACTACAAACTTGATATGCTGTTCTTTTACCACACGGCTATAGCCCTGATAATCGTACACACGCTTGGTTATAAATACAGGGCGCAGGTTGGTAGGTCCAAATGGCTCGAATTGTTTGATGATATTATAGAATGCAGGCTTGATGTCTGATAGCAATATCTCTGCGTCTATTTCTATTTCAGGTATCAGCAATTCGGGCGGGATGGATTCCGATACTACTTCTTCAAATTTTTCTACAAACTCGGTCACGTTATCAGGATGCATGGTCATACCAGCGGCATAGAAGTGTCCACCATAGTTTTCCAGCAAATCGCGACAAGCATGTATGGCTTCATAAATATTGAAGCCACTTACAGAACGTGCCGAACCTGTCACTTTATCGTTAGACAGCGTTAGCACTATCGTAGGGCGGTAGTAATAGTCTATGAGGCGAGAAGCCACAATACCTACCACACCTTTGTGCCAATGCTCCTGATACAGTACGGTTGACTTCCGTGCCGTCATGGCATCATCGCCTTGTATCAGTGCAAGTGCTTCTTCCGTAATATTTTTATCTACTTCTTTACGGTCTATGTTATCAGACTGCAGGGCATCTGCCAGTGCCTGTATCTTTTCAGGGTCTGGCTCTATAAATAGCTCTACCGCTTTACGGGCATCGTCCATACGGCCTGCGGCATTTACACGCGGGCCTATTACAAAAACCAGATCTGCAACAGATAGCGTACGTGTAACACCTGCCATCTCCTTCAGCACCTTAATACCCAGCGATGGATTTTCATTTACCTTCTTTACACCGTAAAAAGCTAATACACGGTTTTCTCCATCTATCGGCACAATATCAGCAGCGATACTGGTAGCAACAAGATCGAGGTATTGTAATACTTCTTCCTCTGGCAGATTCCAACGTAGTGCCAGTGCAGTTATCAGCTTGAAGCCTATACCACAACCACTCAATTCTTTGTACGGATACGGACAATCTACCTGTTTGGGATTCAGGATTGCCAATGCTGGCGGCAGTGTTTCATCGGGTGTGTGGTGATCGCAGACAATTACATCTATACCAAGCGATTGCGCGTAGGCTATCAGTTCGGCAGACTTGATGCCACAGTCCAACGTTATCAGCAGGCTGAAGCCATTGGCATGTGCATAGTCTATACCTTCTTTAGACACACCATAACCTTCGCGGTAGCGGTGCGGTATGTAATACTCTAATTGTCCTTTGTATTGTTTGCGCAGAAAAGAATAAACAACCGATACAGATGTAGTACCATCCACATCGTAGTCGCCATATATCAGCACACGTTCATTCCACTCTATAGCTTCTGTAATGCGTTGCACGGCTTTGTCCATTCCCTTCATCAGGTAGGGATCGTGCAGGTGCGAGAGCTCAGGACGAAAAAAAGCCTTTGCCGAATCATAATCTTTTACACCCCGCAATGCCAGTATACGGCATAAAGCAGGGTGTATGCTCAGAGCTTTAAAAATATGATTGACGCTATCCTGTTCAGCAGGCTTTAATGTCCAACGCTTCTCAGGCTTCATGGCCAAAATCCAATTGTTTTACTTCCTGGTGATACTCGTTAATCCAGTTATCGAGCTTGCTGCAAAATGCGCTGTCGTTTATATTATTGAAGAAATCGCCATTGCCCATGATATTGCCCAGCAATTTATCCTGCGCCTGTATACAGCTCCACGCAGTATTGTATGGTGTATGCGTAAAAGACACCATTTCATACACCGATACAAATTTCTCAGGATAGCGTTTAGCTAGTTCTTTTTCTATCTTCTTACGTTCCAGGAAAGAAGGCTCTGCTACTTTGTCGCGCATTTCAATGAAGTTCATCAATGCAAGGTCCAGTACGGCATCGCCGTTTGGTTTGCGCAGCCTGTCATACTCGTTCAGTATGGTCGTCCAGTCATCACCGTGTTTATCCATCAGGCCTGCCAGTATGGTACAGTCTTCAAAGCCTGCGTTCATACCCTGCCCGTAGAAAGGAACAATAGCATGTGCAGCATCACCTATCAATGCGCTTTTGTCTTTGTAGTGCCATGGTGCTACACGTATGGTAACGAGCGATGAAGTAGGATTGCCGAAGAAATCTTCTATCAGCGTCGGCATCATCGGCATAGCATCGGGGAAATGCTCGTTGAAGAATGCTTTTACATCTGCTTCTGTCTTCAGCCTGTCGAAAGAAATTTCACCTTCAAACGGCAGGAACAGTGTGCAGGTAAATGTACCGTCTGTATTTGGCAGTGCTATCAGCATGAAGTTTTTGCGCGGCCATATATGCAACGCATTTTTCTCCATACGCAGGTTGCCATTTTCATCGGGTGGTATGCACAGCTCTTTGTAGCCATGCTCTATATAATGTTGTGTCAGGTTTGTCCTGTCGAGCAATTGATAGCTATTGCGAAGTGCAGAGAAAGCACCATCGCTGCCAAACAACAAATCTGCAGTTACTACTTTTTCATTGCCATCGGCATCTTCAAAATAGGCAGTGTTTGTTTGCACATCTACTCTATTGCAACGATGCGAGAAATGGATGGTAGCACCTACTTCTTCTGCCAGTGTCATTAGCTTTCTGTTCAGTTCGCCACGGCTTACTGAATAGATAGCCTCGTTATTGGTACCGTAAGGCTGATATACCCCTGCGCCATCTGGTTGGTGCATGTACCTGCCCGTCATAGGAATGGCCAAATCTTCGATATCTTTTCTGAGGCCTGCCATATCCAACGCCTTCCAGCCGCGCGCGCTCATCGCAAGATTGATAGACTTGCCTGCACTCATAGACGCCTTGCGCATATCGGGGCGGCGTTCATACACCGTTACTTCGTATCCGCGTTTGCGCATTAATACTGCCAACAGAGAACCTACCAGACCTGCTCCTAATATGGTAACCGAACGTGCCATTTACTTGAATTAATTGTTAGATGGGCAATTTACTCAAAATGACAGAACAAGAGAAGAACGAAAATCAGTAATACAGCGCTTGTTTAAATATTAATATAGTTGCGTATCAAAAACCCTCAAAAAATCACAGAGATACGTGTTAAATATTATTATTGTAAAGATTTCATAAAGCGTTAAGTATTATTCTTTAAAATGAAACGGAAGTTCTTAGATTTGTTGCCAATAACAACATACACCTCATGCGATTAGCATTCTGGAAAAAGAAAGACGAGAACAAAAAGAAAAAAGTATGGTGGCGCGAATGGGCCGACGCACTGATTTTTGCGGTAGTAGCTGCAACCATTATCCGTACATTTCTTATTGAAGCCTATACCATCCCTACAGGCTCTATGGAAGGTAGCTTGCTGGTAAATGACTACCTGTTTGTAAGCAAACTCTCTTACGGCCCACGCATACCTATGACACCGCTTGCTGTGCCACTGGTACATAATACGATGCCACTGACAGGTGGAAAGTCTTACACTGAAGCTGTAAAATGGGGCTACCACAGGTGGCCGGGTTTTGGCAATGTAGAGCGTTATGATGTGGTTGTATTCAACTTCCCGAATGGTGATACTGTAGTAGAGGCTGCACCTGACCAAGACTACTACCAACTGTGCCGCATGTATGGTCGTGAAACGGTACTAGGTTCCAATACAGTCATTACACGTCCCGTAGATAAGAAAGAGAACTATATCAAACGCTGTATAGGTGTACCGGGCGATAAGCTTGAACAACGCAACGGTATTATATATGTAAATGATAAACCAACACCTGTGTTTCCGCATTCTAAGTTTACATATGCTGTGCAGACAAACGGACAGTATGTACCACAGGAGTTTCTGGATGAAAATGATATAGAACAAGGACAGCAGGTAGGACACAACATTTTTATGTATAGCCTTGAAAATGAGGATGCCGAAGCTATAAAAAAACAACAGGGTGTAGTGGCTGTGCAGCCATATACACAAAAACCGGGTTCTGTACCCGGCAATCCGGGCGAATGGACATACCCGCAAGACACTGCCAACTACAAGTGGAATGTTGACAATTTCGGTCCGTTCATAGTGCCTAAAAAGGGTGCTACGATTACGCTCACCCCGCAAAACATCTCATTCTACCGTCGTATCATATTTAACTACGAAGGCAATAAACTGGAAGAAAAAGACGGCAAATTCTTCATAAACGGTCAGGAAACCACCAGTTATTCGTTCAAAATGGACTATTACTGGATGATGGGCGACAACCGCCACAATTCACTTGACTCTCGTTATTGGGGTTTCGTGCCTGAGGATCATATAGTTGGCAAGGCATCGTTTGTATGGCTGAGCCACAAAGAAAGCCTCTTCAACCTGCGCTGGAAACGATTATTCCATAGTGTAAGTTCTTTGGGTAAATAGCATTAACTTCGCCCCTGCAACCCGCAGGGGTTATTTTTTAGTAGCATATTTATGAAACTGAGATCAATAGCACTTATAAGCATCGCTGCAATGATATCTTGTGGCGCAGGCAGCACCAATCAGGAATCGGTACAGCAAGATACCAATCATTCGGGCATGAGCAAGGGCAAAACATTGTTTGTCGCTAATTGTAATCAATGCCACAAACTGAATGAGAAAACAATAGGCCCTGCGCTTGTTGGTACTATGCAACGCTGGAACAACGATACGCCACGCGTTACACGATTCATCAAAAATTCTGCCGAAGCTATTTCTCTGGGCGACGCAAGGGCAAAACAGGTGTATGATGAAAACAATCAAAGCCCGATGCCTGCCATGACGCATCTTACAGACAACGATGTCATAGAATTGATTGACTATATTAACAAAGGCGTAGAATAATCTACGCCTTTAGTTTTTTTGTTATCTAATAAACTCCTTGACCTGTTTCAGAACATTTGATGACAGTACTTCCTGCAAGTCAGAGAGTCTATTCATGATAAGCGACACCATATTATTTTTCTCCGTAGGATGCTTTACCCAATAATCAGCATCACATCCTACTACAGCTTTCAACAAATCTCCTTCATAATAATCACCTTCTGCCAAAACGTTTTCGTATAAAACATTTATTGTTTTCGGTATTAGTATATCTAGTGCAATATTCTGTCCTATCAGCAGTCTTAGGTTTTCAATTGAAAAATCCTCAATATTCTTTCGACGCAATGAGTAAATCTCCATTATGAGGTCTGTAGAATCATCAGGAGCATTACCCCAGAAATCATCTTCTAATGACTCTATAGTGTTCATTTCCAAATTACTTAATCACCCCCAGTTCTTTACCTACTTTGGTAAATGCTGCGATTGCTTTATCCAGATGCTCGCGGCTGTGGCCTGCAGATATCTGTGTACGGATACGCGCCTGTCCTTTTGCAACTACCGGGTAGAAGAAACCAATAACATAGATACCTTCTTCCAGCATACGTGCTGCAAATTTTTGCGCCAGTACCGCATCATACAGCATTACCGGACAAATAGGGTGTGTACCCGGTTTGATGTCGAAACCTGCTGCCGTCATTTTCTCGCGGAAGTAAAGTGTATTTGCTTCCAGTTTGTCTCGTAGCTCAGTTGTTTCGCTCAGCATATCCAGCACTGCTATAGAAGCACCAACTACAGCAGGCGCAACCGTATTGCTGAACAGATATGGACGGCTACGTTGGCGTAGCATATCTATAATTTCTTTCTTACCACTTGTAAAACCACCTGATGCACCACCCAATGCTTTTCCCAAAGTACCTGTGATGATATCTATCCTATCCATAACACCGCAAAGCTCGTGTACACCACGGCCTGTTTTGCCCATAAAGCCCGAAGAGTGGCTTTCGTCTATCATGATGATAGCATCGTATTTATCGGCGAGGTCGCATATTTTATCAAGCTGTGCAATGGTACCATCCATAGAGAATACAGAGTCTGTAACTATCATACGAGTACGAGCGCCTGCAAATGCCTGCAGTTGCGCTTCCAGATCTGCCATATCATTATGCTTGTAGCGCGCGCGCTGTGCTTTACAAAGGCGTACACCATCAATGATAGAAGCATGGTTCAGTTCGTCTGATATAATCACATCCTGATCGCCCAGCAATGGCTCAAACACACCACCATTGGCATCAAAACATGCTACATACAGTATAGTATCTTCTGCACCCAGAAACTTAGAAAGCTTTTCTTCCAGTTCTTTATGAATATCCTGTGTACCACAGATGAAGCGAACAGAGCTCATACCATAGCCACGATTGTCAATTGTTTTGTGAGCAGCCTCTATCACTTTTGGGTGAGAAGAAAGGCCCAGATAGTTGTTGGCACAGAAGTTCAGCACTTTCTTACCGTTTACTACTATTTCAGCACCTTGTTCAGATTCGATGATGCGCTCTTTCTTAAACAGACCTGCACTATCAATCTCCTGCAACTCTTGCTGTATGCGTGCGTAAAACGAAGGACTAGACATTTATGATTCGATTTTAGATGGCGAAAATAACCAATATTGAAACAATCTCGTAACCGCTGCTGCTCTAAGCGGTAATTTTCTTAAAGTATTGTCAAATAAGGCATGGTAGCTTTGTTATAGTATCGGGCTGTTTACCTTTACAGCACGTGAGGCAGGTTTTACTTATATATATCTTACTTATTTGTAGTGTTGCATCTGCACAAACCATATCCGGGATTGTGACTGAGGGGCAAACGGGTAAGTCGTTATTTCCTGTTAGCGTCATCAATGTATCTACACAGCAAACAGTGTATACCAATCAGTTTGGTGCATTTACTATTAATGCAAACGAGGGACAGCAGTTGGTATTCAGCATGGTAGGCTATAAAGAACAGCGCAAGTATATAACTGCGGAACTTTTCAAAACAGGTATTAAAGTAGCATTGCCGATACTCAGCTACGAGCTGAATGAATTTGTGTTGCGTCCTAATTACACTCCTTATCAGTTAGACTCGCTCAAACGACGCTCTACCTACAAACGGACATTGGCATGGCAACGCACCAATTCCATCATGAGCCCTGTATCTTTTGTGGCAGACAGGATATCTAAAAAAAGCAGATCGAGGCTGCAGTTTCAACGCAGCTTTAATAAATGGGAAAGTGAAAAGTTTATTGATACCCGATATACACCTGAGTTGGTAAGTCAATTGACCGGCCTTACGGAAGATAGTCTTGGCTATTTTATGAATGCTTACCCTATGGACTATGATTATGCGCGTGCAGCTACAGACCTGGAGTTGAAGATGTGGATACGCTTTCATTACAAAGAATGGAAGAAGAACCCCGTGATACCACAAATAGATTCTGCAAAAGCAGCAATAAAGAAATAAGACGCTATAGTGCTACATATACGCTTATTATTTACATAACTTTATAGTATGATTCCCCAATGGCAAAAAGGCATAGTAAAACGTGTAGAGCAGGCTACAGAAAATACACGCCGCTATTGGATAGAGCTGCCCGAAACACCTGTGTTCGATTTCAAACCGGGGCAATTTGTAACACTTGATTTACCGATACATGAACAGCGCAACAAGCGCTGGCGCAGTTACAGCATTGCATCCAGCCCCGATGGCAGCAATATTATAGAGCTTGTAATTGTGTATCTGGAAGGCGGTGCCGGCACTACTTATTTTTTCAGCGAAATAAAAGAAGGTAGCGAACTGACTCTACGCGGACCACAAGGTGTGTTTACCATGCCCGAAGATATTGAGCAGGATATGTACATGATATGCACGGGTACAGGCATTGCTCCTTTCCGCAGTATGGTAAATCATATCCGCAATAACAACTTGGAGCATAAAAAGCTGCACCTGATATTTGGTACGCGCACCAAAGGCGACTTGTTGTATGAACAGGAACTACGCGAACTGGAAACTGTAATGCCGAATTTCAAATATCATCCTGTATTATCGCGCGAGCAGATAGATGGCTATCATCATGGCTATGTACACAATGTGTATGAACAACTGTGTGCAGGCACACCACCTGCAAACTTTATGCTGTGCGGATGGAAAATGATGGTTGACGAAGCCAAACAAAGGCTACTAAACATGGGCTACGACAAAAAAGCCATTCATCTGGAACTATACGGCTAAACTATCTGCAACACAAAGCAGCTGTAGTAGTGCATGTAGTGATTTACCAACAACAAATTTTTCAAACTACTTGCTTCATTGTTTAACGCACAATGCGATGGCAATGCTTCGCCCTTTGCAATTGCGTTTGTAAGTATACCCAATGCAAATGCTGATGCGGTAGCATATTCTCCGCATAGATGCTTGAACGCGTATTGCGATGTATTTGCAAATACACCTGAACGTAGCAACTGATAGAACGCGTTTGATTTTTCATCGCCACTTTTTCCAAGCATCACAGCATCTATACTCAGGGATTGATTGTTGATATAAGCTGTTAATTTCTCCGCAGCGGTTGCAGTATCTTTTTCTGTGAAAGCATACACATCTTTTATAAAAACAGCAGGTATTGCAGGCTTCGCATCTGTCATTATGAAAAATGCTGCGCCCTCTCCCGCTATTGCACCATGTGTATTACCATTCAACACATCTGCAGGTGTACTGTTTTCTTTTCTGTTGATGCCTGCTATCTTCAAGGCTTCGAAGCTGCCATCCGTCAGCTCATCTATACCACCCACCAGCATTTGCTGATGTGGATTGTCTGCCAGATAGAGTTGTGTATTAATAACAGCATGCTCGAAAGAATGACCACGCTGCACATAAGTAAGGTTATGCCCATAGCAACCTGCCAGTAATGCTATCTGTCCGCTAACGGTGTTGTGCGTAGATTGTATAAAAGCAGTAGGCGTAAGCATCTGTTCATCCTGTGCAATCATCTTGCCGAGGAAAACTTCAGTATCTGCGAGGCAGCCCATGGCTGTACCTACAGAAATAGCATCGGGCTTTTCTATGCCTGCAGATTCCATACACATCTTTGACGCACCAATACCTATACGCACTGCTTTGCTCATGCGGCGCAGCTGCATAGGTGGTATGTATGCTTTATAATCGGGCTCTATGCAGAGCAGTTTAACTGTATTGTATGACGGTGCTTCTTTCAAGAAACTCTCATCGCCACTATTACCTGCGCCACTTACAATACCCGTACCTGTTATATACAATTCCATACTTAGCATTTACTGAATACAAGCGATGAACAATTGCCACCAAACCCGAAAGAGTTTGACAACACATGATTGATAGCAACACCCTGTTGCAATTCTGTAGCAGGTTTAAAGCTCACATCCTCCATCTGTGTTTCCCAGCGTAGATTGGGATATACTACTCCATGCCTAATGCTGAGTACACTGAACACCGCCTCTACACCTGCCGCAGCACCCAATGTATGGCCTGTATATGCTTTGGTAGATGATGCTGCCGGTACTTTACCATCAAACAATACTTCGATGGCTTTACCTTCAGAGCTATCGTTGTTGGCTGTACCTGTACCATGCAGGTTGATGTAGTTGATATCTGCAGGTTGCAGGTTAGCTACTTTCAGCGCATTGCCCATAGCCAGTTTATTGCCTGTACCATCGGGCGATGATGCCGTTTGGTGATAGGCATCGTTTGCATTGGCATAGCCACTTACTTTACAATCAGCAGTTGTGCCGCATTGTTGCATAGCTTTCTCACTCATCAATAACAAATAACCGGCACCCTCACCAAGGTTCAGCCCGCGCCTGTTGTTATCAAACGGCTGGCATGGTTGTTTATCAAGAATCATGAGTGTATTAAAGCCATTCAGCGTAAAGCGTGAAAGGCTGTCTGCGCCACCTGCAATGGCAACATCCAACATACCGTTGCCTATCATCTGTGCTGCCATCATAATGCTGTTTGCTGATGATGAACATGCAGTGCTGATAGTCGTTACAAAATCGTTGATACCAAAATGATTGGCTACCAATTCTGTAATAGCACCACATTCGTGGTTTTTAATATTATCAAAATCTACCTTGCTGCTATCTTCTTTAAATTCTTTGTACACGTTTTCTGTCAGGTCCATACCACCAACTGTAGTTGCAGAAAAGAAACCCAATTTCAAACCATGCAGCTTATCGGCAACAGGTTGCATCGCTTCCTTCACTGCAATGGCACTTAGTATTGCAGTACGTGGCCATTTTGTATCTACACCTGCTATAGCAGCCAACGCTTCGTTACTTGCTTTTACTTCCGCAACCGGTAGCTCTTCGCTCCAGTGTGTTTTCAAGTATTCGGCCTTACCAACACCTGTGCGGCTATGCAGCAGTGCATCCAGACAGGCGGCTGTATCATTGCCTATTGCCGTGATGATACCTGTGTTTACTATATATGCAGCTTGTTTCATTATCCTTTATATAATTGCAGCATCGTATCGGCTGAAAATTTTAGTTGTCCGTTTTCTTTAGTCACCCAATATATACACACATCATGGTTGTCGGTTGTGGCATCTACCCATCCGCACAGACAGGCATCCATACCGCGGTTTTGCAGCAAGTCGTTCACCCAAAATTCCATTTCCTTCACATCAAATTCATTGCTTACTAAACAAGCCTGCTCTCCTTTAAAACCATGCTTGATGCAGATTTCGCCCAGCATAATGTTTGGAAGCGTATATACAAACAAAGCAGGGCTTGCAATTGTTGCCACCGTTTCGCTGTATTTCTTATCTACATCCAGACAGCCATGATTTGTTTGCAGCACCAGTGCAATCTTTGTTTTATCTATACCATCGTACACAAAACCATCACTTTGTTTCAGTATCGTTTCTGCACCCAGCCACGCCCATTTACTTATCAAATCCATTTTAAAGAATTTGGGATAGCTGTATTGCAGTGCGCGATAAACAGCTTCGGGCGCATTACTGTCTGCAGGTTCATTAAACGACAATAAAGGACTTGCGTCCTTTATCACCGATTGTTTATTGATATGTACCCTGTTACGGATAGATGCTTGCAATGTGTATAGTTTATGATGTTAGTTTAGTTGTTTCCAGATAACGCGACAATGTACGAACATTCTTTTCGTGGTTTTTTACAAACGGGTTTGTATCATCCCACACATAGCCTGCCAGTACAGAGCATATCTGCGACATAATTTCCTGACTGCGGTTTTCTGCAAAGAAAATATTGAAGAGCGAACCGTCGTACCACGCATTTACATAGGTACGGAACACGTCTACACCCTGCATCATCTTTTTCATATAGTCATTCTCCCAGTCAAGCTCTTCGCCTTTGAAATGACGTACCACCATATTGGCAGCCAACTGCGCAGAAACAGATGCCAGCGTAACACCCGAAGAGAATATCGGGTCGAGGAATTCTGTAACATTGCCTGTCAGCACAAAGCCCTTGCCATAGAATGTATCTGTAGTAGCACTCCAGCTTTGCAGTGTACGTGGCTCCCACAACATTTCAGCATCACCAAAACGTACTGCCAGTTCAGGCTGTGCCATTATCAACGCGCGGAACTGTTCTTCCGGATTGCCTTTAAATTGTTCAAAGAACTCAGGGTCTCCTACATAGCCAACAGAAGTATTACCATTGGCAAATGGTATAACCCATATCCATGTTTTTGCATTGTGAACATAGATAGTAATGCGGTTGGGTTCAAACGCCTCGCTACGTTTAGCATCTGTCATATGACAGAAAAGCGTTTTGCGAGGATATTGAGTAGATGGCTTATCTAAACCAAACAAACGAGGTATCACCCTACCATAACCACTACCATCTATAATAAACTTTGCATTGATGGTATACTCTGCACCATCTGCTGTTTTTATAGTAGTAACAGAATGGCCGTTATCATCTATCTTAATATCTGTCACTTCGGTTTCGTAGTGAACAGGAATATCCATTTTCACACATTCATCAGCAAGCGTCTTGTCAAAATCTGCACGCGGCACTTGCCATGTCCATCGCCAGCCGTCTGTATGTTGTTGCGCGAATGTGAAATCGCAGACTTCGCCATTCATCACAAATTTGGCACCATCTTTCTGCTGAAAGCCTTTCGCTTTTACCGCATCCAGAAATTTGGCTTCTTCCAGTGCTTCCATACAACGAGGCAAAAGACTCTCGCCGATAACGAAACGTGGGAACACCATTTTTTCAACTATCTGTACAGACAGACCTGCTTGTTTTACGATGGAGGCAGCAATAGTACCTGAAGGGCCGGCACCTATCACCAAAACATCCACTTGCTTTTGAATACTCATAAGGGGGAGAGAGTTAAAAGTTCGTGTTAAAAGTTCGTGTTAAAAATACTAATGCAATACCATGCAGTTACTATGATTTATATCACTTTTTCTTCAGTTCCAATATAGTGTGGCTCAGTCCTATATCATTATTATCTGCCACTATTTCGAAGCCTGCTTTTTCTATTAAACCGAGGAACACTTTGCTATCATACATCTGGCTATTACCATTTGCCATCGTTGTAAAATAGAGCGATGTCATTTGAAGGCTTAGCGCTGATGCTTCGAAACGCTGTCTATCCCAGAAAGTTTCATTTATGAAAACACGACCGTTTTCATCAAGCGCCTGATAGCATTTTTCAAGGATTGTTACTATTTCATCATCAGAGAAACAGTCAAGGAACTGGCTCATCCAAATGATATCATAACCTGTCGGCAATACGGTTTCTTTGCTCAACATATTCCTTTCAAAATACTGAACACGGTTACCATAGCCTGCATCTTCAATATTCTGCTTAGCTACATTAAGCTGCACCTGCAAATCCACAAGACCTACTTCCACATCTTTGTTATAATCCAAGCATGCCAATGTAAACTTGCCTGTATTTGCACCAATATCCATCACTTTTTTAGGGTTACGTGCAAACAGTAATGGCAACGCTTCTGGGAATGCATTATCTGAATAATAATGGTCGAAATTGAACCAGCTTGTTTTTGCAGGTTCAGGTAGTTTTGAAAGCCCTTGATAGATGGTTGTCCAGTCGCCCAGATGCCTTAACCCGTTTGGTTTACCTTCTTCTATAGATGATTTTAAGTCCTGTGCACCATCATAACATACATCGCGCATAAAATCTGCATTCACACGTGTCATCTGGTCATTCAGGAAAAAGTGGCCGGCTTTTGAAAGCATGAAGTTATCGCCCTTCCTCAGCACTAGGCCAATGCCTAAACCTGCTTCTAATAATATACGGATGCCATAACGGCTCATTTTTACTTTAGTAGCAATATCATCTATTGCAATACCACCTGTACGCGCATTCTGCACAACATCCAGTATACCACTGTCTCTCAGTATCATAGATGCCTGAAAGACATAAGGAGCAAAGGCTATAAACTGTGCATGAGAAATTGCTTGCAACGCTGATTGCTTTTCCGTTTCAAACATTGCAGGCTTTTTTGTTGGGGTTTGTGACATATCTTATTAAATAGTTCGGGTATCAAAAATACATAAGATATGCGGGTTTTCAGAGAGACAAATAAAACAAACCAATTATATGAAAACAAAAAAGGGCGCAATAAGCGCCCTTAACCAATCTATCATTCTTATGCCAATCTATATTTATGTGTTTTAATCTTTCAGAGAAGCTGCTGTTTTTTCTTTCCAACGTTTCAAACTGTCTTTCATACGGAAGCTCAACAACATCATAACAGGGACAATAATCAGTGTCAGGAATGTTGCGAAGCTAAGACCATAAATCATTGTCCAAGCCAATGGCCCCCAGAATGCTACACTATCACCACCAAAGTAAATGTGCGGATTCAGCGTGCTGAAGAATGCTGCGAAGTCGATATTAAGACCAACACCCAAAGGTATCAGACCAAGAATAGCAGCCGTTGCTGTCAGCAATACCGGTGTCATACGTGTACGGCCTGCTTCTACTATGGCATCGTATGGTTCCATACCTTCTTTCAGCATCAGGTCCATAAACTCTACCAACAATATACCATTACGTACCACAATACCTGCCAGTGCTATGATACCAATACCACTCATTACGATTGAGAAGTCGTTTTTGAATATACCAGTACCTAAGAACACACCGAAAATACTGAATATAATCTCCGTCATAATGATGATGGTACGGCTGAATGAGTTGAATTGGATAATCAGAATCAGGAATATCATTGCTATTGATATCAACATCGCATTACCAAGGAAGCCCATTGTTTCTGCCTGCTCTTCCTGCTGGCCACCCATTTTGATGAGTATTCCAGAAGGTGCCTGGAAGTTGTTCAATTCGCGTTGTACAGCTGCGACTACTTCGTTTTCGTTAAAGCCTGTGATAACATTTGATGACAATGAAATGATACGCTTCTGGTCTTTACGTTTGATACCACCATATGTGTTGCCATATTTAATATCGGCAAACGCACTTACCGGCACCTGACGTATTTGTCCACCCATGCCATAATCGCGGAATATCATTGGCATATTTCTTACCGCATCAATATCCTCACGTTGCTCTTTCTTCAAACGCAGTGTTATTGGATAATCATCATTCGCATCGCGGAAGCGTGATATTTCTTTACCGAACACAGCTGTACGCAGATTCATTACCACTTGTCCTGTAGATATACCTTCACTGTTCATGCGTTCACGGTCCAAATCGAAAACTATCTCAGGTTTATCACTTTGGAAATCGCTACGCAATTCCTCTACACCCGGTATCTGTTTTTTAGACAGATATTTTTTCAGTTTCTCAGATGTAACAATCAGAGAGTCCAGGTTTTCGCCTTTAATCTCTATCAATACCGGTTTAGGCAATGGCGGACCACCTTGTTCTTTATCCACTGTCACTTCAGCACCCGGTACACCTTTTACAGCTGTACGTATGCGCTCCAAATAGTCAGCGGTAGATTTACCATGTCTATCTGCAAATTTTACAAATGCCACCGTTATTCTGCCCTTATTAGGGAAGGTACCTACCTCACCACTTGTAGGATCTACCGCACCTACTGTTACGTTGGCAATTACAGATTTTACAATCGGGTTCTTTTTACCTTTTGCATAGTCTATATCCAACGCTTTGTTTACACGTTCTTCCAATTGCATTAATACCTGATTGGTATATGCCTGGTCTGTACCAACCGGCATATTAAGATACACGTAAGCAAAGTTTGGTTCTCCACTAGGGAAGAATACCACTTTGGGGCTTCGAATACCCATTAACACTACAGAGAATATTAGTATCCCGGTTGTGATACCCATCGTTTTCCAAGGATGAGCCAACGCGGTTTTCAACCATTTAGTGTACCAGTTTTGGAATGCTGGCCATGCTTTGTTTTGGAAACTATGTATCCATTTTTCAAACACAAATTTCTCAAGCAATACAAACAGGTAAATGAAGATTACAAAATTTGCAATACCCCAAGACTGTGCCATATAGAATATAGCTGCCACAGCCAGGAATATTATCATTACGACTTTATCTTTCTTACCCCATTTGCGTTTACCATCATCATTCGGATGATGCGGTTTCATGAAATCAACCGCAAATACCGGGTTGATAATATATGCTACCAGCAGTGATGCTAGTAGTGTGATAATCAATGTAACAGGCAGGAAGAACATGAATGAACCAATAACACCTTTCCAGAATGCCAGTGGAATAAATGGCATCAAGGTAGTGATAGTACCAGATAGTACCGGCAGGAAGATTTCGCTAGTAGCAAGCTTCGCTGCTTTTTTAATATCCATCTTACCATTATCGTATATCCTGTGTGTATTCTCTATCACTACAATGGCATCATCCACCACTATACCTAATGCAAGCAGGAAAGAGAACAGCACAATCATATTCAGCGTGAAGTCGATTGTAGGCATGAACATGAACGCAATAGCACAAGACAGCGGCACCGACATAGCGACAAACAAGGCATTAGTAACACCCATGAAGAACATGAGGATAACAGTAACCAGTATGAAGCCGATGATGATGGTATTAATCAAATCTTCCAACGTATGGCGTGTCTGGTCTGATTGGTCGCCGGTAATTACTATATCCAGATCTTTAGGCAGCTCATTTGCTTTCATTTCCTCTACCAGCTTCATGATATTATCCGAAGCTTCAATCAGGTTCTCGCCTTTTGCCTTGATGATATTGAGTGTTATTACATTTTTGTTATCAAGACGCGCATAACTCTCCTGTTCCTCAAAATTATCTACAACGTCAGCAATATCTTTCAAATACAGCGCTTTACCGTATTGGTTTTTCACAACCAGATTGCCTATCTGCTCTGCAGTTTTAAATTCATTCCTGATGGTTAGAATTCTTTTCTGGTTATTCATCGACACCTGACCCGGTGTAGATGTAATATTCTCGTACGCAACTGCATTATCAATATCACTAAATGTGAAACCAGCCGCAGACATACGGTACATGTCTACATTTATCTGTATTTCCCTTTCAAGCGCGCCAACCATGTCTACACGCTTGATTTGTTTCATCTCTTCGATATTATCCTTCACACGGTCTGCATATTTTTTCAGCCTGTTCAGATCATAGTTGCCGGAGATGTTTACATATAGTATCGGGAATTCAGAAAAGTTGATGTCGTTTACTTCCGGTTCGTTCGGCAGATTCTGCGGCAGGTCTACACGGGCTTTATCTACCGCGTCTTTTACATCTTGCTTTGCTTTGTCTACTTCTACGTCAGTGTTAAACTCTATCATTACAACAGAGAAATCCTGAAACGAATTGCTTGTTACCTTTTTGATACCTGTCAGGTTTTTTACCTGTTTTTCAATAGGCTTGGTTACAAGGTTCTCCATGTTTTCGGGAGATGTGCCGGGATAGATTGTTTGCACAATTATCTGAGGCATCTTAATCTCCGGAAACTGCTCTTTCGGCAAATTGTTGTACGACATCAAACCAATAAGGGTAATGATAATCGTAAGTATGTAAACCGCGGTCCGGTTATCTATAAACCAACTCGACGGGTTGAATTTTTTGACTGAGTCTTTCATTTAAAAGCTTTTTCGATTGGTGAGTGTATTATTCTCTTATTCAACATTTATCAAGTCGCCATTGTCAAGGTCTGCATAACCGGCAGTGATAACTCTGTCTCCTTCGTTCAAACCTTCCAGCACTTCGACCATACCGTTAGAATTATGTCCGGTTTTTACCATTACAGCTTTAGCCTTGTTGCCATCAGCAATGTAAAGCAGTGCACCTTCTGCAGTATTTTGAATAACAGATACAGGAACAACTATTGCTTTGCTATTCTGATAATTTGCAATCTGCATTTTACAACTCATGTTCGGATGCAGTTTGTTATTGCTACCCAGTCTTATTTCTACCTGGAATGCGCGAGAAACAGGATCTACAGCTTTTGATACATACGTAAGCTTGCTTTTCATGGTATCTTTTGTGTCAGCAAAAATCAGGTTAACAGGGTTGCCTTCCTGCACTTTGCCCAGATAGTTTTCACCTAGGTTAGCTTGTATTTTCAACGCATCAAAGCTTACTACGCGAATACCAAAAATCCCCTGTTCCCCTTCTTTGATATTAATCGCATCCACTGTGCCGTTAATAGGTGATTTGATGGTATACATATTTCGCTGTGCTACAAGAGCTGCTTTCTGTTTTGCAGTAGCTTCATACTGTGTTTTTGCAGACATCAATTGAACTTCCGAACCAATATTCTGTGCCCAAAGTTTTTGTTGCTTTTCATAAAGCGATTTATACAAATCTACTTGCGCATCAAGCGCTTTAATTTGTTGTTCTACAGCAGCAGCCTCAAGAATAGCAAGTGTTTGACCTTTACTAACTTTCTGGCCCGGGTGTACCAATATCTTTTCAACCGTACCTGGTGCTTGAGGCATGGCTGTTACGTTCTGGTCTCCGTCAACGTTTGCCTGTACTTCTACATAAGAATTAAATTGTTGTGGTGTAGCAACCATTACTGATACGGCTGTTGCTTTACCCGGCTTGTTTTTATTTACTTCAATTTCAAGCTTTGCAATTTTCTCATCCAGTGAAGCACGTTCTTTTTTCAGTTTCACCAGTTCTGCATCTTTCTTTCCTTTATCGTCTCCACCACCGCATGCAGCCAGTATAGTTGTAGATATAAATAATAATAAGAGTGAGCGTTTCATGTTATATATTTTGAATAAAGTGTTGATTAATTGGTTGTGTTATTTTTTAAATTGGCCAGTAGCTTTTTGTAAATCTGATTTTGCAGTAATTACATTCATCATAGCATTGAAATAGTTTGTTTGTGCAACTAACAAATCTGATTGTGCTTCTACTATCTCCAGATTACTACCTACCCCTGCTTTGTATTTTTTATTTGCTATGTCCAATACATTTTCAGCAAGCTTTACATTCTGCTGCTGATTATCAAGACTCAACAAGGCATTTTTCAGATTTGTTTTTGCAGATGCTGTTTGCAAATCAATAGCACGCTTTAGCCCTTCAAGAGTATTTTCTGTTTGTTTAACTGTAATTTTTGCCTGCTTTACTCTGTTAATCCTTTGCATACCATCAAACAGAGGCACAGACAATTTTAAACCCCAAAGCGAATAAAACTGATAGTTATTGTAAAAACTAAAAACCTCATCAAATTCGTTTGTTGAATAGTTGTAACCAACACTGGCAAATGCCGCCAATGTAGGTAAGCCCGATAAGCGATGCCTTTTCAAATCATATTGATTCAATTTCAGTTGGGTATTTATTAAATTGAATTCAGTACGATCATCATAGTCTGCATCCGTACTCAAAACCATACCCGCAGCTTCAGCTATTTTGCCATCTACCAACGTATCTGTCAACACTATCTGTTGTGCAATATCCATACCCATCTGGTATTTTAGCATTTGCTCTGTAACATCTATCAATGCACCTATACGCAGACTGTCAGATACCATATTATTCAGCTGTACATTAATACGATCTACTTCAATCTTCTCAATCATACCTGTTTCATACATTGTCTTTAGCTCGAATGCTACTCTGCGGAGGTTTTGCATGTTTTCAGAAAGTGCCTGATATTGCTTTTTAGATATTACAAAAGCATAGTACGATTTCTGAATTTCGTAACGAACCCCTTCCTCAGAAAGTTGTGCACTTTGCTCATAGAGTTTCATCAATCCGTTACGAGCTTGCAACGCTACCATTACACTGCCATCAAATAATATTTGAGATGCCGAACCACTTGCAGTAACACCATACTTAGGCGTAAACTGTACAGGAATAAACGAACCCGGCATGCCGACAAAATCTCCGGGAATGAACGATTTCTGAGGATTCAGGAAGTCTGTATACTGTCCTTCTGCTTTGAGATTTGGCAATGCAATACCTGTAACCTCTGCATTAACAGCTCTTTGCTTTTTTACATCAAGCCTTGCATTTTTTGCATCTACATTATGCTTCACAGCATATTTCATGGCATCTTCAAGGCTTAGTGTTACAGGCTCCTGAGATACTGCTGTTTGCCCGTACATGGCGAGTGGCAACAGGCTGAGTGCTAAAGTGGTTTTATATAATAGTCGTCTCATAACTTGGAAACTTGCTTTACGTGTTGTTCTTTATATTTCTGGTATAGTTTTTCTCCTTTGGGTGTCATTATGCCGTAAAGGAAGTGCTCGGCTACTTCGTGCATTACAAACTGAAAATCGTTGCGGCTATTTACCATCAGATTAGTATGCAGTACCAGCATCGATACCTCCATTCTGTATCTTGCCATAAAATCTGCATTCAAATTTTCGCGATATAGGCCATCCTTCATACCCCAGATGATGTTTTCTTTTATGGCCTCTATGTCTTTCTCCAACATATTGGTTTTAAATATTTTAAAGGCTTCCGGGTAGTAACGTTCCAGTTCCAGCATTGCTATCGGGTTCATGTTTGCCAGCATGTCATCAAACATGATCATTACCTTCACCATACCCTCTATAGCATTTTCCGATTGGTTCATAATGCTGATACAGGTATCTGATACACTGCACTGGTACCAGGTAAGGGCTTCATTTATCACCTCGCCTTTATTGGCAAAGTGCTGGTAAAGCGTCTTTTTAGATATACCCGCCCTTCTCGCTATATCATCCATCGTAATTGTTTTAAAGCCATACTGGCGGAACAATTCCGTGGAAGCACTGAGTATTTTATTTAATGGTTCCATATTAATGAGCGCAAAACTATGGAAACATTTTTCATAAAAAACGTTTCCTGTGTATATTTTGTATTTATAGTTAGTATCAATAAAACAAATAGTTCATTATCAGAAGGATACCTTATGCCGCTTCGATGCAAGTTCTTCCTGTTTCGGTTAATAATTATTAGCTTTAGTCAAAATCTGTATTATGGGATTCTTTCAGGATTTTAAAGCTTTTGCCATGCGTGGCAATGTTATGGACCTTGCTGTCGGTGTAGTTATCGGCGGTGCTTTTGGCAAAATCGTTACCGCAATGGTAGACGATATACTAATGCCTGTAATTGGTATGGCAACAGGAGGCCAAAAATTCGATGACAAATTCATGGTGTTGAAAGCTGCAAAAGACGGAGATGTATATACATCGCTTGCACAAGCAAAAGAAGCGGGGGCAAATATATTTGCATATGGTCACTTCATACAAACTATAGTAGATTTTCTCATTATAGCTTTCTGTATATTTCTGGTAGTACGTGCTATGGCACGCATGCAAAAAGAGCAAGAAGCAGCACCTCCTGCACCTGCAGAGCCATCATCAACAGACAAGCTGCTGATGGAAATCAGGGATGCATTAAAGAAATAACAATCAGTTTGTTGAAAGTTTTTGTGGTATAAAAGCGATTAATTCCGCATTTTTGTGCCATAGCTCGGCATTTGTTTATGGCTACAGGAAAAATATATCAGGATCTGCTTACTATGAAACGGCACAACCGTAGCGGTTTTGCTGTATTAATAGACCCTGATAAAGTAGCCCCTGCAGACATGATTCATCTGGCAAAACTATGCAACGATGCTGCTGTCGATTATGTATTGATGGGTGGCAGCCTTGTTGTAGCCGACAATCTGGAAGCTTGTATTCAACGTTTTAAGGCAGAAAGTGACATACCCGTTATCCTGTTTCCGGGTAGCCCGGCACAGGTAACACCCTATGCTGATGCACTCTTATATCTGTCCTTAATATCTGGCCGAAACCCGGAACTTCTTATAGGTCAGCACGTTGTATCTGCACCTGCTGTAAAAGCCAGCGGGCTGGAAGTAATATCTACCGGCTATATGGTAATAGATGGAGGGACACCTACAACTGTATCGTATATGAGCCATGCTGCGCCAATACCTGCCAACAAACCGGATATAGCACTATGTACTGCTTGGGCGGGTGAGTTGCAGGGCAAGCATATCATATATATGGATGCGGGTAGTGGTGCCAAAAACCCTATCAGTAAAGAAATGATACATACTGTAAGCAGCCGTATAGAAATACCACTGTTTGTTGGCGGTGGCATACACACACCGGAGAAAGTGTATGAAAACTGCAAGGCGGGTGCCAACATAGTAGTAGTTGGCAATGCAATAGAACGCGACCCGATGCTAATACGCGAATTGTCTCAGGCTACAAAAGAAGCCAGAAGTACCGTACAATAAGGGTTTTCCTACCCTTACTACACACAGTAATATATTATTTGTTAAGCGCTTGTTAACCAGTTGTAAAGCTGGAGTTAACAGGCGCTTATTATTTTATTATCCCCTTCCGATACCCCCATCTTTGTGTCATCAAAAGGAAATAACTAAATCAAATATTCAAACAAACACAAACAAAGAAATTATGAAAAAAGTAATCGCAATCATCGCACTGGGTATCACAGGTTTCGCAGCAAAAGCACAAGTTGCTTCTACTGCTACTCAAACAGTTAACCTGAACCTGAGCAACGCAATCGAACTGACTTTCACAGGTAACAATACCGCAACTGGTGCAGCAGTTAACCTGGCTTTCAATACAGTTAACGACTATGCAAACGGTGTTAGCTCTTCTAACCAGGAACTGAAAGTACGTTCTAACAAAAAATTCGGTGTAACAGTAAAAACTAACAACGCTAACTTCTCATACACAGGTACTACTACTCCAGCTCCTGTAATGCCGGTAGCTGGTGTTCTTGACCTGCGTGTTCCTGCAAACGGTACAGGTGGTACTATCGCTTCTCCGTTCAGCGCTACTGCATATGCTGACCTGAGTGCAACTGCACAAA